>Ga0134125_10002447_pt1 | contig 22049 bp, 16 predicted proteins | sample KB31751_FD_96464 | JGI IMG/M metagenome (GOLD analysis project Ga0134125, IMG submission 96464) | Terrestrial soil microbial communities with excess Nitrogen fertilizer from Kellogg Biological Station, Michigan, USA - KB3-175-1 | ecosystem: Environmental > Terrestrial > Soil > Unclassified ... | reverse complement strand
TTGCGAGCAGCGTGCGCGCGCCCACGCCCTGCCGCCCTTCGAAGTTGCGATTGCTGGTGCTCACGGCGTACTGGCCCTTGGGCACCAGATCCCCGTTCATCCCCAGGCACATGGAGCAGCCGGGCTCACGCCATTCGGCGCCCGCCTCGAGGAACACCTTGTGCAGGCCCAGAGCCTCCGCCTCGCGCTTGACCTCGCCCGATCCGGGCACGACCAGCATTTGCACGCCCGGAGCCACTTTGCGCCCTCTGAGGAGCGAGGCCGCGTCGCGCAGATCGGAGAGACGGCCGTTGGTGCAGCTGCCGACGAAAACGACGTTGACCGGCTGCTCCGCGACCGGACGCCCCGGCTCGAAGCCCATGTAGGCGAGGGACTTCGCAAACATGGCATCACCCGGCCGCTGCGGGATCGTTCCAGAGATCGGCATTACCATGCCGGGGTTGGTGCCGTAGGTGACCATCGGCTCGAGAGTCGCAGCGTCGATGTCGATCTCCTTGTCGAACTGCGCGCCGGCGTCGGTCGGCAGCTGCCGCCACTCCTCGAGTGCTTTTTCCCTGGCGGCGCCCTGCGGCGCGCGCGGACGGCCCTCGAGATAGGCGTAGGTCGTCTCGTCCGGGGCGATCATGCCGGCGCGTGCCCCAGCCTCGATCGACATGTTGCAGACCGTCATGCGCTCGTCCATGTCGAGGGCGGTTATGGTGTCGCCCCGGTACTCGATGACGTGTCCGGTGCCGCCCGCGACCCCGATCCTGCCGATGATCGCGAGGATCAGGTCCTTCGCAGTGACGCCGGCCGCGAGCTTCCCGCTGACGTTGATGGCCAGCGTGCGTGGCTTTCTCTGCAGCAACGACTGCGTGGCGAGTACGTGGCCCACCTCGGTCGTGCCGATGCCGAAGGCCAGCGCGCCGAGCGCACCGTGCGTGCTCGTATGGCTGTCGCCGCAGACCACGGTCTTGCCAGGCTGCGTCAGCCCGAGCTCCGGCCCGATGACGTGCACGATGCCGCGGCGGGCGTGACGGAGCCCCAGGAGCTCCACGCCGAAGGCGGCGCAGTTGACCTCGAGCTCCCGCACCTGCCGGGCGGCGGCTTCGATTGCGATCGGGGCGCCGCCGAAGACCTGCTCCGTGCGGGTCGGGGTGGAGTGGTCCATCGTGGCGAAAGTCAGCTCCGGCCGCCGTACCGCGAGCCCGCGCTCGCGCAGCACCGTGAAAGCCTGCGGCGAGGTGACTTCGTGGATGAGGTGCAGGTCGATGTAGAGGACGGCCGGCGTGTCTGGCGCTTCCGCCACGACCTCGTGGCGGCGCCAGACCTTCTCGAAAAGCGTCTGCGGGGAAGCCATCGAGGGATCTCCTATACCGCCGTCTGCGCCGCGCGTGCCGCGCCGCTGCGCTCCTCGCGCGAGCGGGTGCCGGCCTGTGCCAGCTCGATGCGGTTGACGACTTCCAGGAACGCTCTCGTGCTCGACTCCACTATGTTGGTGCTGACGCTCGAGCCGCGATAGGTACGCTGGTTGTATTCCACGTAGACCACCGCCTCGCCCTGGGCATCCTCGCCTTCGGTGACGCCGCGGATCTCGAACTTCCGCAACATCACGCTGATTCCCGTGGCAGCTTCGATGGCTTTGAAGGCCGCATCGACGGGACCGTCGCCCGATGCCTTGCGCTCCACCGTGCGGCCATCCGCGTGCTGCAATTGCACCATCGCAGTGGCGGGAGCGTTGCTCGCCGCCATGGTGTCGAGGCTGGTGAGGCTCCAGGGGCCTGCCGCGCTGCCCTCCGCGCGCAGCACCAGTGCCTCGATGTCGCCGTCGAACAGCTCCTTCTTCTTGTCGGCCAGCGCCTTGAATTCCTCGAACACGCGGTTGAGCTCGGCTTCGTCGAGCTCGAACCCGAGAGCCTTCACCCGGTCGCGGAAGGCATGGCGGCCGCTGTGCTTGCCCAATACCAGGTGGCTGCGGGAAAGGCCCACGTCCTCGGGGCGGAGGATTTCGTAGGTCGAGTGGTGGCGCAGCACGCCGTGCTGATGGATTCCGGCTTCATGCGCGAACGCGTTCTCGCCGACGACAGCCTTGTTGCGCGGCACGGGCATGCCGGTGATGCTCGAAACCAGTCGTGACGTCGGGTAGAGCCGATTGGTCTGGACACCGGTCGTGACGTTGAAGAACGCTGCGCGTGTCTTCAGTGCCATGACTACTTCCTCGAGCGAGCAGTTGCCCGCCCGTTCGCCGATACCGTTGATGGTGCACTCCACCTGCCGCGCGCCCGCCACCACCGCCGTCAGGCTGTTGGCGACCGCCATCCCGAGATCGTCGTGGCAATGGACCGAGAGGCGTATGCCGTCGATGCCGCGCACGTTCTTGCGCAGGTAACGGAAGAGCTCCGCGAATTCGTCCGGCACCGTGTAGCCAACGGTGTCGGGAATGTTGACCGTGCTCGCGCCGGCCTCGATGGCCGCCTCGACCACCTGCGCCAGGAACTCGAGCTCCGTGCGCGAGGCGTCCTCGGGAGAGAACTCCACGTCGTCGCAGAGCTCTCTGGCGAGCTTCACTCCTTCGATCGCCGTACGCAGGATCTCCTCCTGCGCCATGTTGAGCTTGTATTGCCGGTGAATGGCGCTGGTCGCGAGGAACACGTGGACGCGCCGCCGCGGCGCATCCGCGAGCGCGCGGGCGGCGAGCTCGATGTCCTCCCGGTTGCAGCGCGCGAGGCCCGCGATGATGGGGCCTTGGACCTCGCGGCTGACTGCCTGCACGCTCTCCCAATCTCCCTTGGAGGCCGCCGGGAAGCCCGCCTCGATGACATCGACTCCCAGCTCCGCCAGCGCGCGCGCCACGCGCAGCTTCTCAGGGCGCGTCATGCTGCAGCCCGGGGACTGCTCCCCATCGCGCAGCGTCGTGTCGAAGATCAGCACTCGGTCAGGACTGGGAGCCATGTGATGTCTCCTTGATTCGTGGCGTCTCGTGTCAGGCGCGCTTTTCGTTGAGCCAGGGCATGCGGGCGCGCAATTCCTCGCCCACTTTCTCGATCTGATGCTCGATGTCGTTCTTGAGCAGCTTCTCGTAGCCCTTGCGCCCGCTGGCGTTCTCCTCGATCCACTGCCGGGCGAACTTGCCCGTCTGCACTTCCTTCAGCACCTTGCGCATCTCGTTCTTCACGCGGTCGTTGACGATGCGCGGGCCGCGGGTGAGATCCCCGTACTTGGCCGTCTCGCTGATGAACTGGTGCATCTTGCGCAGGCCGCCCTCGTGCAGCAGGTCGACGATGAGCTTCAGCTCATGCAGGCACTCGTAGTAGGCCACTTCGGGCTGATAGCCGGCCTCGACCAGGGTCTCGAAACCCTTGACGACCAGCTCCGTCGCCCCGCCGCAGAGCACTGCCTGTTCGCCGAAGAGATCGGTCTCCGTCTCCTCGGCAAAAGTTGTCTCGAGCACACCGCCGCGCGTGCCGCCGATGCCGTGCGCGTAGGCGAGCGCCTTGGCGTGCGCCTTGCCGGTTGCGTCCTGGGCGACAGCGATGAGGCAGGGCACACCTCGACCCTGCTGGTATTGCCGGCGCACCAGATCGCCGGGTCCCTTCGGGGCAATCAGCACGACGTCCAGGTCCTTACGCGGCTTGATCTGCTTGAAGTGGATGTTGAAGCCGTGCGCGAAGAGCAGGGTCGCTCCTGGCTTCAGCGCTGCCTCTACGGTTTCGTAGAGCGACTTCTGGGCGAGGTCCGGCACCAGCATGGCGGCGAGATCCGCGCCGCGCGCCGCAGCTGCCGGCTCCGCGACTTCGAGGCCGTCCTTCTTTGCCTTCTTCCAGCTCGTCCCACCCTTACGTACGCCGACGACGACGTCAAAGCCGCTGTCTTTCAGATTGAGCGCATGTGCGCGGCCCTGGCTGCCATACCCGAGCACCGCGATTCGCGCGTTGCGCAGGGCCTTCTTGTCGACGTCTTTCTGGGAATAAAGCTTCATCATCTTGCTCCAACAGTCAAAAACGGGAATCGCAAACAGCAAAAACCCCGCATCGGCTTTGCCGGTGCGGGGTCTGTCTTTTCTCACTCTGCCTGAGCTGCCCTCAGGTACGCGCGAGTTCCCCGCACCGGCTGCTCGCAAGGAGCAGCTTTCCAATGGACAGTACCAGCAGCAGAGGACGCAGCAGCGTGGCGCGCGCCGCCTTGGGCGCTGCGCAGCTCGCGTTGCTCTCTGCTTCGAATGCCACGGCCAGGGTGCCTTGGGGGTTGAATGCCAAAAAGGGGCAGATGATTGGAGTGATGTCAGCACATCCGCCACGACTTTGTCAACGCAACGAAAGGTCCGTTATGCTCGCCCGGTGTCCAAAGAGATGTTGCTGACCGCCGATGCGGCCGAGAGCCGCCCGCTCTGGATCGTGGCGGAAGGGGAGCTGCAGAGCTGGCTCGCCGCCCAGCCGACCTCGGTCGCTGCCTGGGTACGGGCGCACGGCTTTCAGGGGGAGCGCCATCGAGTCCTCAGCCTGCCGTCCGCGGAGGGAGGGATCGCCGGCGCGGTGGCCGGCCTGGGCGTACTGGCGTCCGCGCACGACCTTACTCTCTGGCACGCCGCGGGGTTGGCCGACAGACTGCCGGCGCACTCCTGGCATCTCGCCACGGCACTGCCGCGGGCCGCCGCTACTCGCTTTCTGCTCGGATGGCTCATGGGCGCCTACCGGATGAGCCGGTATCGCCTCGACGGGGAGGAGCCGCCGCGAGCAGTGCTCGTGCCGCCTGCCGAAGCCGACCTCGAGTACGCGGACGCGGCAGCGCGCGCCACGGCGCTGGCGCGGGACCTCATCAACACTCCGGCCAACGACCTGGGGCCCGAAGAGCTGGCCGACGCCGCCTTGGATCTCGCCAGGAGCCATGGGGCGCGCTGTCAGGTGCTTGCGGGTGGCGAGCTTGCGGGTTATCCGATGCTGCGCGCCGTCGGCGCCGCGAGCGCGCGCGAGCCGCGGCTCATCGACCTGCGCTGGGGCGAGCGCGATGCACCCAGAGTGACACTGGTCGGCAAGGGCGTGTGCTTCGATACCGGGGGTCTCGACCTCAAGCCTTCCGCCGGCATGCTCCTCATGAAAAAGGACATGGGCGGCGCCGCGTGCGCTCTCGGCCTCGCCGACCTCGTCATGCGGCTTGGAGTCCCGGTGCAGCTGCGGGTGCTGATACCGGCAGTGGAGAACAGCGTCGGGGGAGCCGCCTATCGCCCCGGCGACGTGCTGCGCTCACGCAAGGGTCTGACTGTGGAGATCGGCAACACGGACGCGGAGGGACGCCTGGTGCTGGCCGATGCGCTTGCCGAGGCCGACGCCGAGCGGCCGGACCTCCTGATCGATCTTGCAACGCTGACCGGCGCCGCGCGCACGGCGCTCGGTCCGGAGCTGCCGGCCGCCTACTCGCCGAACGAAGAGCTGCTCGATGCGCTGCGCCGCCATGGAGAGGAGGAGACCGATCCAGTCTGGCCGCTGCCGCTCTGGCCCGGATACGACGACGAGCTTTCGAGCAAAGTCGCGGATCTCGGCAACGTCGCCGCCACTCCGTTCGCAGGCTCCATCATCGCGGCGCTTTTCCTGAAGCGGTTCGTGACGGAGACGCGCAATTGGGTACACCTGGATCTTTACGCATGGAACGGCAAGGAGCGTCCCGGCCGCCCGGTGGGTGCCGAGGCGCAGTGCGTGCGCAGCCTCTTTCGGCTGCTACGGTCACGCTACCAGTGTTAAGCTAGACGGCCCACAGCTTCTTCAGCGGCCAACGAGGGGTGATGGCGAAATCCCGGGCGATCAATCCGCGCGAATATTCGCGATTCGTCGTCGACGGCATCAAGCAGGCGCCCTCGCGCTCCATGCTGCGCGCCGTCGGCTTCAGGGACGAAGATTTCGCCAAGCCACAAATCGGCATCGCCTCCACGTGGGCGAACCTGACGCCCTGCAACATGCATATCGGGGAGCTGGCGCGCGAGGCAGTCGCGGGCGCCGATGCAGCCGGGGGCAAGGGCGTTCTGTTCAATACCATAACCGTCTCCGACGGTATCGCGATGGGCTCCCCGGGGATGCGTTACTCGCTCGTCTCGCGCGAGGTCATCGCCGACTCCATCGAGACGGTGGTCGGGGCCGAGGGGTTCGACGGGTTCGTGGCCATCGGCGGCTGCGACAAAAATATGCCCGGATGCGCGATGGCCATGGCACGGCTGAATCGCCCGGCTGTGTTCGTTTATGGCGGCACCATCCGCCCCGGCGTTGCCAGGCGCGACATCGTCGCCGTGTTCGAGGCGGTAGGCGCCCGCGCCGCCGGCAAGATAACCGACGAGCAGCTGGCGGAAGTCGAGCGGACGGCCATTCCGGGACCGGGCAGCTGCGGCGGCATGTACACCGCCAACACCATGGCTTCGGCCATCGAGGCGCTGGGCCTGTCGCTCCCCGGCAGCTCCGCCCAGGAGGCGGTCAGCGGTGAGAAGCGGGCGGACTGCCGGCGCGCGGCCGAGGCCGTCGTGACGCTGGTCAGGCAGGGCATCCGGCCCCGCGACATCCTGACCAGGAAGGCATTCGAGAATGCGATTGCCGTCGTCATCGCTCTCGGCGGCTCGACCAACGCCGTGCTGCATTTGCTGGCGATCGCGCATGACGCCGGAGTGAAACTCCAGCTCGATGATTTCACTCGAATAGGCAGGAGAGTCCCGGTGCTTGCGGATCTCAAGCCCAGCGGGCGGTACCTGATGTCCGAGCTCGTCGCCATCGGGGGTATCCAGCCGCTCATGAAAATGCTGCTCGACGGAGGGCTGCTGCATGGCGATTGCCTGACGGTCACGGGGCGGACGCTGGCTGAAAACCTGGCGGAAACAGGTACGTATATTGCTGGACAGGACATCGTGCGGCCGCTGTCGCAGCCGCTCAGGAAGGAGAGCCACCTCGTCGTTCTGTACGGGAACGTGGCTCCCGAAGGGGCGGTCGCCAAGATCTCCGGCAAAGAGGGCGAGGCCTTCAGCGGCACCGCCCGGGTGTTCGACGGCGAGGAGAAGGCGACCGCGGCCATTCTTTCCGGGCGTGTGCGTGCGGGAGATGTCGTCGTCATCCGCAACGAGGGTCCGGTCGGCGGTCCGGGCATGCGCGAGATGCTGAGTCCTACGGGCGCCATCGTTGGACGCGGCCTGGCGGACAAGATCGCGCTGATCACCGACGGGCGCTTTTCCGGCGGCAGCCACGGGTTCGTGGTCGGACATATTGCGCCCGAGGCGGCGGTGGGCGGGCCCATCGGGCTGCTGCGCAACGGAGACATCATTACGATCGACGCGGTACGGCGGCAGATCCGGGCCGACCTTTCCGCGGCGGAGCTGCGCCGGCGCGGTGCGGCGTGGAAGCCGCGCAAACCGTTTGCCACCACCGGGGTGCTCGCCAAGTACGCGCACCTCGTCGGAAGCGCGTCCAAGGGCGCGGTAACCGGACCGGGGCCTGAGGCAGGCCGTTCGAAGGCGCGCCAGGCCAATCGCCGTTGAGGCACCGAAGCGTCATGCAGTTGTCACGTCGCAGAGCAGCGGTTAGAGTTCGCCTACGCATCCACCGATGCAGGCGACGCGCGCCCATGGCTTCGTGCCCTCGAGGCGCAGCGACACTGAATCACTCAGGGGGATTGAGCCTTACGTGCGCGTCAGCTCGGGGAAGGGCATACGCGCATATTTGGGGTATGCGCCCGTCGGCGGACCGCACCGCCGGCGAGGTCGGATCCGGATTGGACCGCTTGCGGGCAGATAGAAAGACGGTTACTTTGCACCGCTTACGTTTCGACCCGGCAATTGCGGACTTGCAACAGCGACGACTGATCAGTCACTCATGAGCGCTTACGTACAAGACACCCAGTTTTTCACACGACGCACGGTCGTCCTCTTCGCCATCATCGCCCTGCACATTTTCATTGCATGGGTGCTGGCGACGGGTCTCGCGAACCGGGCCATTCAAATGGTCGCGCCTCCCATCCAGACGCAGATCGTGCAACAGACCAAGCAGCAGCTGAAGCCGCCGCCGCCGCCACCGCCGGAGCTGCAGAAGCAGCAGGTGGAGGTGCCGCCTCCGGTGGTCAACATTCAAATTCCGCAGGAGGCGCAGACTCACGCCATCACGGTGGTGAAGAAAGTAGTGCGCGCGGCGGCCCCGCCGGCCCCGACGCGCGTCACTCCGCTGCGGGCGATCGCCAACGGGTTCCCCCCGACGGATGAATACTACCCTGATGCCTCGCGCCGCCTCGGCGAGCAGGGCACGGCGCTGGTGAAGATGTGCATCGGCGCCGGCGGCCGTGTCGTCGGCGATCCGTCGATCCAGAAGAGCTCCGGCAGCTCGCGCCTCGATCAGGCAGCCGTCAGGTATGCCAGGGCCACTTCCGGGCATTTCTCGCCGGAGACGCGCAATGGCGTGCCGGTGACGGTTTGCACGGCGCTGCCGATCAAGTTCCAGCTGACCGATTCGTTCTAACTGCCCCTGTCTCTCACCTATGTCTTTGTCGTTCGAAGCCGCAAATTCCATCGCGGCCCTTTCGTGATTCGAGGAATTTATGGGTAATAATGCTGCAGTCTCAACCGTCAACAACCCGTACGGCCTGACGGGTATCCTTAACTCAGGCGACATCGTCGCCCAGGGCGTCGTCGCCCTGCTGCTTCTCATGTCACTGATGTCCTGGTACATCATCCTGACCAAGCTGTGGGACCAGAGCCGGCTGAAGAAGTCGGCGCGTGCCGCAGAGAAGCAGTTCTGGTCGGCACCTTCCGTCAAGGATGGAGTGGAGCGCCTGAAGAAGGGCGACAACTTCCGCGCCGTGGCGGAAGACGGGCTGCGCGCCGTGTCGCACCATGAGGGGCGCCTCACCGACCGCATCGACATGCACGAGTGGGTGACCATGTCGCTGCAGCGCTCGGTGGATCAGGTCAACAGCAACATGAGCAAGGGCCTGGGCTTCCTCGCCACCGTGGGCTCCTCGGCTCCGTTCGTCGGCCTCTTCGGCACGGTGTGGGGTGTCATGAACGCCCTCATCGCGATCGGCCTCGCCGGCCAGGCCAGCATCGACAAGGTCGCAGGCCCTGTCGGTGGCGCGCTCATCATGACCGCGCTCGGCCTCTTCGTCGCGGTCCCGGCGGTCTGGGGCTACAACTGGCTGCTCGGCCGCAACAAGGTCCTGCAGGATGCGCTGCGGAATTTCGCGGGCGACCTGCACGCCTACCTCGTCAGCGGGGCGCGCGTCAGCGCCGGCCCGGAGATGGGCGGCGCGCGTCCGGCGGCTGCTCCCGCTGCCGCGGTCCGTAAGTGAGAGACGAGTCGAAATCACGAGAGTGCTGCAGGGCCGGCTCCGCGCCAAACGCGGGGCCGGCCCTCAGGGCAGAGCCGATTGATTGGGTTGATCTGCTTACCGGCACGCCCGCGCACGTCGCGCGGAGTGTGAGGAGCTTTTCGATATGGCGATGAATCTGCAAGGCTCGGACGAAGAGCCGGGCGTGATGGCAACAATCAATACGACGCCGCTCGTCGACGTCATGTTGGTGCTGCTCATCATCTTTCTCATCACGATCCCGGTGATCACCAAGACGGTACCGGTCAAGCTGCCGAATGCGAACAACATTCCGACGCAGACCAAACCCCAAGACATCACGATCGCGGTGGACGCCGCGGGTAACGTCTACTGGAACGACAAAGAGATCCCGAACAGCGATCAGCTGCTGACCATGATCGAGCAGCAGGCGGTCCGGGTGCCGCAGCCGGAGATCCACATCCGCGGCGATCTGAACGCCAGCTACAAGTTCATCGGCCACGTCCTGTACGACCTGCAGCGCGGCGGAATGGTCAAGGTGGCCTTCATCACCGAGCCCGACCTGTCGACCTTTCAGGCGCATTGAGGAGTTCTGACACATGGCCATGAATGTCGGGGGCTCGAGCCAGGGCCCGATGTGCGACATCAACACGACGCCGCTCATCGACGTCCTGCTGGTGTTGCTGGTAACACTCATCATCACCCTGCCGATCATGACGCACGCGGTGAAGCTCGATCTGCCGCAGAATCAGAATCCGCCGCCGGTGACCGTACAGCCGGAAGTGATCGATCTGGAGATCGATTTCGACGGCACGGTCGTCTGGAACGGCACGCCGGTCACCATGCAGCAGCTCGACGGCTATTTCGCCACCGAATCGGTGAAGGACCCGCAGCCGGAGATCCATCTCAATCCCGACGGGATGGCCAAATATGACGTCGTCGCCAAGGTGCTCGCCTCGGCGCAGCGCAACCGGATGACCAAGATCGGGTTCGTCAACATTTCCGAATTTGCCCAATAGCGGCGCAGTGGATCACCCCATGCGAGACGATGTCATGAAGGTCAAAGGTAACTTGGTTGCGGCGATCGCGCTCGGCGCCGCGGTGATGTGCGGCGCGGGTCTCGTCGGAGTCACGCCGGCTCAGGCAGCGACGGCAGCGCCCGCACATACCGTCAGCCGCGAGGTCGGCAAGCCGCTCAAGGCTGCGCAGGACGACCTGCAGAAGGGCGATTACAGCGGTGCGCTCGCGAAGCTGAACGAAGCCGATGCGCTGCCGAAGAAGAGCCCGTATGAGCAGCATCTCATCCATGAGATGGAAGGCTATGCGTACGTGCGTACCAAGCAGTACCCCCAGGCTGCGAAGGCGCTCGAGCCGGGGCTGACGGACGGGTTCCTCGACCCGCAGCAGCTGCCGCAGCGTACGGTGGCGCTGGCGCAGCTCAACTACCAGATCAAGAACTATGACAAGGCGATCCAGTACGGCACGATGGCGATCGACAAGGGCTATGCCGACGCGCAGATGCCCACGCTGGTCGGCCAGGCCTACTACCTGAAGAACGACTGGAAGGGCGTACTGCACTTCGAGAAGGACCAGGTCGCCCGCGACGAGAAGAAGGGCGTGGCGCCCAGCGACGAGGCGCTGCAGCTGCTTCTGAGCGCGTGCCTGAAGATGAATCCCGCCGGTGATGACGCTTGCGCCAACAACGCGCTGCAGGAGCTCGTCATTTACCACCCGAAGCCGGCGTACTGGCAGCAGCTGCTCTACGGGATGTTCAAGACGGTCAAGAGCGACCGCAATCTCCTGCAGACGTACCGTCTTGCTGCGGAGGTCAACGTCCTGAAGCGCCCGGAGGATTTCACCGACTTCGCGCAGCTTGCGATCGAGGCCGGCTCGCCCGGCGAGGCGCAGCAGGTGATCGAGAAAGGGATGCAGGAGAACATCTTCCCCGATGCGCGCACCAAGGGTAAGGCGCAGCGCCTGCTCGTCGATGCGAAGCGCGCCTCCAAGCGAGACCAGGAAACGCTGGACAAGAGCGCCAGGGAAGCCGCGCGTGCCAAGAACGGCCAGCAGGACGTGGGCCTCGGCCTCGCATACTTCGGCTATCAGCAGTATGACAAGGCGATTCAGGCGCTGACGCAGGGTATCTCCAAGGGCGGCCTGAAGAGCCCCCCGGAAGCGCAGCTGCTGCTGGGCATCGCGCAGCTCAAGGCAGGCAACAAGGACGCCGCCCTCAAGTCATTCAAGTCGGTCAAGGGCGATCAGACCCTGGAGCGTCTGGCGACCCTCTGGAGCCTGCGCGCGCGCCAGGCCTGACACACAGTTACCGCAGGAGAGAACCTCATGGCGATCAAGGTGGGCGAGCGCATGCCTTCGGGCACGCTGAAGGTAATGACCAAGGACGGGCCGAAGGACGTCTCGACGGACGACCTCTTCAAGGGCAAGAAGGTCGTGCTGTTCTCGGTACCCGGAGCATTCACGCCCACCTGTGACGCCAAGCATCTGCCCGGCTTCGTGCAGCTCGCCGACCAGATCCGTTCCAAGGGCGTCGACACCATCGCCTGTATGGCCGTCAACGATGTGTTCGTCATGAATGCCTGGGGCAAGGCCTCGAGCGTCGGCGATAAGGTGACGATGCTGGCGGACGGCAACGGCGAGTACGCCAAGGCGCTCGGGCTGGAGCTGGATGCCCGCAAGTTCGGCATGGGCACGCGCGGCCAGCGGTTTGCGCTGGTCGTGGACAATGGCGTGCTGAAGGGCGTCAACGTCGAGGAGCCGGGCCAGTTCAAAGTGTCCGCCGCCGAGCACGTCCTGGGGCAGTTATAAATTGGCTAAAAGTCGCCTGCGGCGCTTTTAGCGGCCAACCGTCTTACTCGATTCATCCCGCGGGCCCAGGGCGGCCTGGGCCCGCTCACCGATTTGCTTTCGCACGGTGCCACCTGCGGCGCTGGCGGAACTTTTTGGGGTCTGGTCTTGCCGATATGAGTGCGCTCAGGTAGAGCGCGCCGCGTCGGATCGGGGGGCCGGTGAATATCTCGCGACCGTTCGTTACCCGGCCGGTCGCGACGACGCTCCTCTCCTGCGGACTGTTGCTCGCCGGAATCATCTCCTACTTCCTGCTGCCGGTCGCTGCGCTGCCGGAAGTCGACTTCCCGGCCGTCGTCGTCCAGGCACAGCTCCCGGGTGCGAGCCCGGAGACCGTTGCGACCAGCGTAACGACACCGCTGGAGCGACACCTGAGCGCCATCGCCGGCGTCGAGGTGATGACCTCCGAGAGCTCCGTCGGCGGCTGCCGTATCGTCCTGCTCTTCGACCTCGATCGCAGCATCCGCGGCGCGGCAAGCGACGTCGAGGCGGCCATTCAGGCCGCACGCCAGAACCTGCCCGCAGCGCTGCGCAGCAATCCGACCTACCAGACCTTCAATCCCGCCGATGCGGCCATCCTGATCCTGGCGCTGACCTCCAAGACCCTGACCATGGGGCAGGTCTACGATGCCGCATCCACCATCATCCAGCAGAAGCTGTCGGAGGTCGAAGGCGTCGGCGAAGTCGAGATTGCCGGCAGCTCGCTGCCGGCGGTACGCATCGACCTCAATCCGCTGGCTCTCTTCAAATACGGTATCGGCCTCGAGGATGTCCGCGCCGCGATCTCGGCCGCGAACGCGAATGCACCGAAAGGCTTGATCGACGGGCCCGAGCGCCGCTATCAGATCTATGTCAATGACAGCGCCTCGACTCCGGAGCAGTACCGCTCGCTGATCATCGCGTACCGCAACGGCGCCCCTGTGCGTTTGGGCGATGTGGCAAACGTGGGCGAAGGCGTCGAGGACGTGCGCCTTCTTGGGCTGGCCGATGGTCAGCGCGCCGTGCTGATCGTCATTCACAAGCAGCCGGGCGCGAACATCATCGCTACGGCCGATCGCCTCAAGGCGGTGTTGCCGCAGATCCGCGCTTCGATCCCCGCCGGGATCGACCTCGTCGTCACCAATGACCTGACGGATCCGATCCGTACGTCCGTGCGTGATGTCGAAATCACCCTGCTGTTTTCTTTTCTCCTGATCGTGACCGTCGTGTTGGTCACGCTGCGTAATCCGCGTGCGGCACTGGTGGCGGCGGCGTCGGTGCCGCTGTCGCTCGCGGGAACCGTAGCGGTCATCTACCTCCTGGGCTTCAGCCTGAACATCCTCTCGCTCATGGCGTTGACGGTGGCGACCGGATTCGTGGTCGACGATGCCATCGTGGTCATCGAGAATATCGCCCGCCACGTGGAGGCGGGCATGGGCCGCGCGCAGGCGGCGCTGCAGGGAGCAAAGGAGGTCGGCTTCACGGTGCTCGCGATGAGCAGCGCGCTGGTCGCGGTGTTCCTGCCGATCCTGCTGATGGGCGGACTCGTGGGGCGTGTGCTGCGCGAGTTCGCCGCGACACTTGCCGTGACCGTGGTGCTGTCGCTGGTCGTCTCCGTCACCACGACGCCGATGCTTTGCGGACGGATCCTGCGTCCCCCGGCGCACCTCGGCCGCTTCGTGCACGCGGTGGAGCGCGGCTTCGGTGCCCTGCGGGATTACTACGGCCGCACGCTTCACGATGCCATCCGGCACCGGCGGCTGGTGATGCTCGTGCTGCTCGGCGTGGTTGCGCTCAATTTCTATCTGTTTGCCATCGCACCCAAGGGCTTCTTCCCGCAGCAGAGCATGGGGGCTCTCGTGGGATTCGTGAACGCCGACCAGAGCATCTCGTTCCAGGCGATGCAGAACAAGATGCGCGCGATCGTGAACATCGTGAAGCACGATCCGGCGGTCGATCACGTGGTCGCTTTCACCGGTGGCGGGCCGACGAACCGGGGTTTCCTGTTCTCGCAGCTCAAGCCCCTCTCGGTCCGCAAGATGAGCGACGACGCAGTGATCGCGCGCCTGCGGCCCAAGCTCGCGAGCGTCACCGGGGCGCAAACCTATGTGCAGTCGGCGCAGATGATCGGCTTTGGCGGCCGCCAGGGTAACGCGCAGTATCAATACACCCTGCTGTCGGATAGCTTGAGCACGCTCGATGCCTGGGGGACGAAGATCACCGATGCTCTCAAGAAGAACCCGGCGCTGCGCGATGTCAGCTCGGATCGGCAGCAGAGCGGCCTCGAAGTGAAGCTGCACATCGATCGCGCGACAGTGTCACGCCTCGGCGTCGACATGACGGCGGTCGATGCCACGCTCTACGATGCCTTCGGCCAGCGGCAGGTATCGACGATCTACCGGGACATGAACCAGTATCACGTCGTGATGGAGGTCGCACCGAGTTTCTGGCAGAGCCCGGAGACGCTCGCCGACGTCTATGTCAGCACCTCGGGAGGTGCGCTGCGGGGCACCGCGAGAAGCGCGGCCGCGGCGGCGGCGTTCAAGCCCGGCGGACCGGCAACCGCCGCCGGCTCGACGGCCGGCACGGGTACGAATGGGAACGCGAGCTCGGCTGCGACCCGCGCGGTGCAGAACTATCAGCTCAACCAGCTCGTGAACAACTCCGGCGGTGTGTCGACCGGATCCGCTCTCAGCACCGTGCAGGAGAGGATGGTGCCACTCTCGGAGTTCAGCCATTACGGACCGGGGCTGACACCGCTCGCCGTGAATCACCAGGGGCCGTTCGTCGCGACGACCTTCTCATTCAACCTGCCGCCGGGCGAGCCGCTCGGTACGGCGGTGGCTGCGATCCACCGGACGATGGCGGAGCTGCACGTGCCGATCTCCATCCATGGCGAGTTTGCCGGCACCGCCAAGGTATTCCAGCAGACGGCTCTCGAGGAGCCGCTGCTCGTCCTCGCGACGATCGCCGCAGTCTACATCGTGCTCGGTATTCTCTACGAAAGCCTCGTCCAGCCGATCACCATTCTTTCGACGCTGCCCTCGAGCGGTATCGGGGCGGTGCTCGCGCTGCTGCTCTTCGGTGAGCCGTTCACCCTCATCGCGTTGATCGCGGTGATTCTCCTGATCGGCATCGTCCTGAAGAACGCCATCATGATGGTCGATGTGGCTCTCGAGACTCAGCGGGATGGCGATGAGAGTGCGGCCCAGGCCATCCATGCCGCCTGCATGCTGCGCTTCCGTCCCATCCTGATGACGACCATGGCCGCCATGCTGGGCGCCGTGCCTCTGGCCGTCATGACGGGGCAGGGCTCGGAGATGCGCCGTCCCCTTGGCATCGCCATCGTCGGCGGGCTCTTCATCAGCCAGATCCTGACGCTCTACACCACCCCCGTGGTCTACATCTATCTCGATCGGTTCAGGCTGTGGGTCACGAGAACCGTGGCCCGCCGACGTCCAAGGCTGACCGCTGCCGGCTAATTGCCGAGGAGCCGTTCCAATTCGGGGATGATCTGGAAGAGGTCGCCGACGAGACCGACATCGGCGACCTCGAAAATCGGTGCTTCTCCGTCCTTGTTGATGGCGACGATGGTGCGCGCGTCCTTGATGCCGGTCAGGTGCTGGATCGCGCCTGAAATACCGATTGCGATGTACAGCTCCGGGGCGATGATCTTCCCGGTCTGGCCTACCTGCAGCTCGTTGGGGGCGTAGCCTGCGTCTACGGCGGCGCGCGAGGCGCCCACCGCTGCGCCCAGCCTGTCAGCGAGCCCGTACAGCGTCTTCTGGAACGCCTCGGCGCTGCCGAGCGCGCGTCCACCGGAAACCACTCGGGAGGCAGTCTGCAGGTCGGGGCGGTCGCTCTTGGCTGCCGAAACGGATACGAAGCGCGTGTGCGCGGGGATTTCCGCGTTCACGCTGGCTTTTTCGACGGCGGCGGAGCCCCCGGTCGCGGCAGCCTGAAACGACGCCGTGCGCACTGTGCCCACTACCTTGGCGCCGGCATCGACCTCCACGGTGACGATCGCATTGCCGGCGTAGATCGGGCGACGGAAACGGGTTGCGCTCTCGACCGCCATGATGTCGCTGATCTGAGCCGTATCGAGTAGAGCCGCCACGCGCGGCATCAGGTCCTTGCCGAAAGTCGTGGAAGGTCCCAACACGTGAGTGAAGGGGCCGGCCAACGCGGCGATCTGCGGTGCGAGAGTCGCAGCCAGCAGGTGAGCGTTGCTCGGATGCTCTACGGCGAGTACGTGCGTGACGCCTTTGAGAGCAGCAGCTTCGGACGCCACCGCGGCGGCTTGCGCGGCAGCTACCACGATGGTGATCTCCGCATCGGGAATGGCAGCTGCGCAGGTGACGCACTTGGCGGTGCTCGGGTTGAGGTGTGCGCCGTCGTGCTCGGCGACGATCAGGATGCGACTGCTCATGGTTATAGAAGACCCTTGCTCTTTAGCGTGGCGACCAGCTCCGCGGCATCCTTCACTTTGATGCCTTTCTGGCGTTGCGGCGGCGGCTCGAAGCGCGCGAGCTTGAGGCGTTGCCGCTGCTCCACACCGAGAGAGCTGAGCGTCAGCGTCTCGAGCGGCTTCTTCTTCGCCTTCATGATGTCGGGCAGCTTCACATAGCGCGGCTCATTGAGGCGCAGATCCGTCGTGATGACCGCGGGCAGATCGACCTCGAGCGTCTCGAGCCCGGCGTCGACTTCGCGCGTTACGCGGGCCTTGTCGCCGTCGAGCTCCACCTTCGAGGCGAAGGTGGCCTGCGGACGCTGCCAGAGCGCCGCGAGCATCTGACCGGTCTGGCTGTTGTCGTCGTCGATCGCCTGCTTGCCGAGGATGACCAGGAAAGGCTGCTCCCGCTCGACGAGCTTCAGCAGGATGCGCGCGGCCACCAGCGGCTCGACGATGCCGTCGCTCTGCACGTGCAGCGCGCGGTCGGCGCCCATCGCGAGGCAGGTCCTGAGCTGCTGCTGGCAGTCCGCGGGCCCGATGCTCGCGACGATGACTTCCTCGGCTGCGCCGCGTTCCTTGATCCGCAGGGCCTCTTCGAGCGCGATCTCATCGAAGGGGTTGACGCTCATCTTCACCCCCTCGGTGATCACGCCGCTGGCATCCGGCTTGACGCGGATGCGCACGTTGTAGTCCACCACTCGCTTGATGCCGACCAGGATCCGTTTCATACGTCGAACCGACTCACGTTCGCTATATTTCCCGAACTATAGCAGTATTATCATGCGCTTCGCGCAGGGTCTTAACGGGTTCACCGAGGGGGGAACCCGTACACGCAGCGGCGCTGCGCGCCGGTCGGAATTCATTCGTGAGTAGGGGGCACTCGATGCTTGGGTACGCGGTCCGCCGCATTGCCGGAACCGTCCCGACCCTGCTGATTCTCGTCACGCTCTCGTTCTTCGTCATCCGCCTGGCTCCCGGTGGTCCGTTCGACGGCGAGCGCGCGCTGACGCCGCAGGTGCGCGCCAATCTGGATCGTCTCTACGGTCTCGACCGGCCGCTCGGCGTGCAGTATCTGCATTATCTCGACGGCCTGGCTCACGGCGACTTCGGGCTCTCCTACAAGCTGCGCGATGAGAGCGTCGCGGGACTCATCGCGCAAGGACTGCCTGTCAGCGTGACGGTAGGCCTCGCCGCGCTGATGCTCGCGGTCTTCTGCGGCGTGCCGCTCGGCATCTTCGCCGCGCTCCGCCGCGGAGGCATCGTCGACTACGCCGTCACCGGCCTCGCTACTCTCGCCATCGCGCTGCCGACTTTCGTCACCGGTCCGCTGCTCGCGCTGGTGTTCGGGCTGGCGCTGCGCTGGCTGCCGGTGGCGGGCTGGCAGCGCGGCGAGCCTCTCTACCTCATCCTGCCTGCCGTCACGCTGGCTCTGCCGGTGTGCGCCTCGATCGCCCGCATGATGCGCGGCGGTCTCCTGGAGACTCTGGGCGCAACCTTCGTGCGCACGGCGCGGGCGCGGGGCCTGGGTCCGTGGCGCGTGCTGTTGCGGCACGCACTGCGACCGGCTCTGCTGCCGGTCGTGAGTTATCTCGGGCCGGCGGCCACGTACGTCTTCACCGGGTCCCTGGTGGTCGAGACCGTATTCGCCTTACCCGGTACGGGGAGGTACCTCGTGCAGGGGGCGCTCGATCGCGACTACACGCTCGTGATGGGCATGGTCATCCTCTACGGCGCGTTGACGCTGCTTCTCAACCTCGCCGCGGACCTCGTCTACGGCTGGCTGGATCCGCGGGTGCGGCATGAATGAGGCGCAGGCGCTCGGCTTGGGTCCGGTGCCGGCCCGGTCCGGCGTGCGACGGCTGCGGCAGAACCGGGCGGCGGTCGCCGCTGCGGTGGTGCTGATGGCATTGGCGCTGCTGGCGATCTTCGGGCCCTGGCTGAGTCCCTACTCGTACGACGCGCTCGACTGGCAGCACCTCGCCATGCCGCCGGGCCTCACGGCCTCCCACTGGCTCGGCACCGATCCGCTGGGCCGCGACCTCTACGTGCGCGCGCTCTACGGACTGCGGCTGTCGTTGCTCATCGGTGTGCTCGCGACTGCCGTGAGCGTGGGAATCGGCGTCGCCTGGGGCGCGGTCGCGGGTTATGTCGGCGGCCGCGCCGACTCCTGGATGATGCGCACGGTGGATGTGTTGTATGCGCTGCCTTACCTCTTCGTCGTGATCATCCTGGCGACGGTGTTCGGACGGGGCAGCGTCGCGATGCTGTTCATCGCCATCGGCGCCGTCGGCTGGCTCACGATGGCGCGGGTCGTGCGCGGCCAGACCCTGTCGCTGAAGCGGCGCGAATTCATCGAGGCGGCGCGCGCGACGGGGCTCGATACCGCGGCGATCCTCCTGCGGCACATCGTGCCCAACCTCGCCGGCACGGTGGCGGTCTATGCCACGCTCACCATCCCGGAGCTGATCACGTACGAGAGCTTTCTCAGCTTCCTCGGCCTCGGAGTGCAGGAGCCGCTTGCGAGTCTGGGAAGCCTCATCAACGAGGGGGCGCGCCAGATGCTGACGGCGCCATGGATACTGCTCGTGCCGGCGGGGTTCCTGATCGCATTGCTCCTCTGTTTCAACCTCCTCGGCGACGGCCTGCGCGATGCGCTCGATCCCGCCGCGCACTGAGGAAGAGGACGCCGGCGCGGTGCTGCGCATTGCGGAGCTCGGCGTCACCTTCGACACCCCGCAGGGCGAGGTCGCCGCCGTCAAGGGCGTGTCTCTAACCGTCCAGCGCGGTGAATGCGTCGGAGTGGTCGGTGAGTCCGGCGCCGGCAAGAGCCAGCTCTTCCTGGCCATCCTGGGCCTGCTGCCTGCAAACGCGCGAGTGACGGGCAGCGCCGCACTCGGCGGCGGGCCGCTCATCGGCCGCACGCAAACGGAGCTCGACCGTATCCGCGGCGCGCGGGTGGGCCTCGTCTTCCAGGATCCGATGACCTCGCTCACGCCGCATCTTCGCGTCGGCGAACAGGTTGCCGAGCCCATCGTCAGGCACTGCGGCGCAGGCTGGCGCGAGGCACGGCGCAAGGCGCTGGCACTGCTCGACCGTGTTCACGTGCCGGATGCCGCGCGCCGCATGCGCCAGTACCCGCACGAGCTCTCCGGTGGCCTGCGCCAGAGAGTGATGATCGCCATCGCGCTCGCCTGCGGGCCCGAATTGCTGATTGCCGACGAGCCGACCACCGCCCTGGATGTGACCATCCAGGCACAGATTCTGGCGCTGCTCGCGGAGTTGAAGCGCGAGAGCGGCATGGCGATGGTGCTGATCACCCACGACTTCGGCGCGGTGGCCGGCGTTGCGGACAGGGTCGCCGTCATGCAGTCCGGACGCATCGTGGAGTTGGATACCACCGCCGCCGTGCTCAAGGCGCCGCGCCACGAATACACGAAGTCGCTTCTGGGCAGGGTGCTGACGCTGACGTCGGCGGCGCCCCCGGCGGGAGGCGTTACGGAACCGCCGGCCGGCATCGCGGAGCGCCCTCTGGGCGTTGCAGAACGGCCTGCAGATCGCGAGGCCACGCTCGATATCTCGTCACTTGCCGTCGACTATCCGCGGCGGACCTCGTGGCGTGGGGGCGACCGCGTGCTCCACGCACTGCGCGATGTCAGCCTGGAGCTGGGTCCGGGAGAGGCGCTGGGGGTGGTAGGGGAGTCCGGCTCCGGCAAATCGACTCTGGTGCGGGCGGCGCTGCAGCTCATCCGGCCGGGCGCGGGACGGGTGACCTGGATGGGCCGGACGCTGTCGGCACTGCCGGCGCGGGAGCTCAAGCGTCTGCGCCGCGATCTGCAGATCGTCTTCCAGGACCCGCTGGCGAGTCTGGATCCGCGCATGACGATCGGCAGGATCGTCGCCGAGCCCCTGGAGATTCATGAGCCGCAGCTCGATGCGGCGGCGCGCGAGCGGCGGGTGGCGCAGATGCTGGCGCGTGTTGGTTTGGAGGCGGGGATGGCAAACCGCTATCCGCATGAGCTCTCCGGCGGCCAATGTCAGCGCGCGGGCATCGCGCGCGCGATGATCCTCGGGCCGCGGCTCCTCGTTTGCGACGAGCCGGTCAGCGCGCTCGATGTCGCCGTGCAGGCGCAGGTCCTCGATCTGCTCGCCGGCCTCAAGAGCGAACACGGCATGTCGATCCTGCTCGTGAGCCACAATCTCGCCGTCGTGAGGCGGCTCTGCGATCGGGTCCTCGTCCTCTACGGCGGCCGCATGATGGAGCTCGCCGGCGCGCGCACTCTCTTCTCGCGGCCGCTGCATCCGTACACCCGCGAGCTGCTGAATGCGGTGCCGGTAGTCGACCCCGACCTGCAGCCCCGGAGGTTGGCGCTGGCGCGGCTCAGGGAGATGCCGGAGGGCCCCAACGGGCAAGCGGAAAAAGCGGCATCCGCCGGATGCGTATTCCGGGCGCGTTGCCCGCATGCGATCCCCATATGCACAGCGCGGGTGCCCGCCTGGGAGGCGGCGCCGGGGGGAAGCTGGGTGGCGTGTCACCGCTTCCGGGAGATGGCCGATGGTATGCTAGAGCCTGGTAGCCAGGAAATCCCCGCCAGTCCGGAAATCCCATGAAGCCCGACGCCAGCATTCGCCCGAGCGACAGCCTCCGCAATGTCCGTTACGAGATCCGCGGCCGGCTGGCGCGGCGCGCGCACGAGCTGGAGCGGCAGGGCTACGAGATAGTCTCGCTCAACATCGGCAATCCGAAGGCATTCGGGTTCCGCACCCCCGAGACCATGCGCCTGGCGATGATCGAGAATCTCTCGGAGGCCGAGGGCTACTGTCACCAGAAGGGCATCTTCCCGGCCCGTGAGGCCGTGGTGATGCAGCAGCAGGCGAGGGGCGTCACCGGGGTGACGGCAGAGGAGGTCTTCATCGGCAACGGCGTGAGCGAGCTCATCGATCTCGTGTTGCGTGCGCTCCTCAACAGCGGCGACGAGGTGTTGGTGCCGAGTCCGGATTATCCGCTCTGGACGGCGGCCGTCACGCTGAACGGCGGGCGGGCGGTGCACTACCCCTGCCGCCCGGAAAACGGCTTCGTGCCCGATCCCGAGGAGCTGGCGCGGCTGGTGACGCCGCGCACGCGCGCCATCGTCATCATCAATCCCAACAATCCGACCGGTGCCGTCTATCCGCGGCCGGTGCTCGAAGCACTGGCACGCCTCGCGGAGCGCGCAGGCCTCATCGTCTTCAGCGATGAGATCTACGATCAGATGGTTTACGACGACGCCGAGTTCGTGCCGATGGCGACACTCGTGCGCGACACGCTGTGCGCGACGCTTTCCGGCCTCTCCAAGATCTACAGGGCCTGCGGCTATCGCGTGGGCTGGGCGGTGTTCTCCGGCCGCACTCGCTCGGCGGGAGATTATCTGAATGCTCTCGAGCTCCTGAGCTCCCTGCGGCTGTGCAGCAATGTGCTCGCGCAGTGGGCGGTGCAGAC
>Ga0134125_10002446_pt1 | contig 22055 bp, 15 predicted proteins | sample KB31751_FD_96464 | JGI IMG/M metagenome (GOLD analysis project Ga0134125, IMG submission 96464) | Terrestrial soil microbial communities with excess Nitrogen fertilizer from Kellogg Biological Station, Michigan, USA - KB3-175-1 | ecosystem: Environmental > Terrestrial > Soil > Unclassified ... | reverse complement strand
TGCTGCCGGTGCCGTCGGGACGATGGTCACCCAGCTCGCGCGTGAGGCCGGCGCCTACGTCATCGGCACCGGCCGCGCCGCCGACCGCCAGAAGGTCCTCGAGTTCGGATCGCACGAGTTCGTCGATCTGGAAAACGACAGTCTCGAAGACATTGGTGGCGTCGATCTCGTCTTTGACGTCATCGGCGGCGACATCCAGGAGCGATCCGCTGCCCTGATTCGGCCCGGGGGAACTCTCGTGACCGTCACCGGGCTGGGCGGCGCGCGACCGCGGGATGGCCTCGCCGTTGACTTCGTCGTCGAGTCCGATCGGGCGCAGCTCACCGAGATCGCTCAGCGCGTGCGGGACGGTCGCCTGCGCCCCAACATCGGCGACGTCTCGAGTCTCGACGACGCGGTGGCGGCGCTCAACCCCACCGAGCGACGCAAGGGCAAGACCGTCATCCGGATGCTGTAGGCACGGGAGGGCGCGGTCCGGCAGGATGCTCGTGCTCGACGTAGCGACGCAGTCGTTCGAGTGCGTCCTCCCAGCGTCGCGATGTCTCGACGAGTGCTCTGCCGGTCGCTGCGACCCCTTCCGGTCGCAGTTGCCAGATGCGTTCCCGCCCACGCCGTTCGCTCGCCACGAGACCTGCGCTCTCGAGCGTCTCGAGATGCCGGGCGACGGCCTGTCGGGTGATTGTCGTGTCGGCGGCCAAACGCGCGAGCGATGCCGGACCGCGCTCGCCGAGGCTCTCGACAAGACCCACTCGAACCGGATCGGCGAGGGCAAGGATCGCGGGAGCCACGGCCTCCAGGGCGCTGGTCACGTGTGGAGCTCGAGGTACCGGGAGAGCAGACGTCCCTGGTGTCCCCAGCCCTCGGCATTGTTCTCGCGACGCTGCGACCTCACGTCCTCGGGGAGTCGATCGAAACCCTCCTCCGTCACGGTGACCGCGACGCCGACTCCGCTCGGCTCAAGGTCAAAGGTGACCAGCGTGAGCACGTCGCTCCCCGGGTCAGGATTCCAGCGGAACGAGAACCGCTCCATTGGCTCGATCGCGTCGACATACACGGTGATCGGCATGCCGCTCATCGGCTCCTGAAGTGCGGCCGTCTCCGCGTCGACCCGGGTCGGGCGGATGCGGCCGACCGCCGCTTCACCAGCGACGAAAGGCCCGTCAAACTCGGCGCCGAACCAGTAGCCGAATCGCGCGGAATCCGTAATCGCGGCCCAGAGCCGTTCGAGCGGAGCGTCGAGCACGACCCGCTTCACGACGACATTCGTCCCTGACTCTGCAGCATTCATAATAGGCAACCTCCAAGTTGCATATTAGCGCGCCTGAAGTTGTCAACGTAAGCCGCCCCACTCGCCGGGAGGGTCTACGCCGCGTATGCACCGACCGGTGCTGAATCGCGCCGCTGAGACGGCCCTGAGTCACCTGAACACGCTGTGCGCGTCCTGTCCCGACCCCTTCTGGTACGCGGCGAAGCTCGAGTAGCTGCGGCCGAGCCATCCGAATGAGACCGCGTTCGTGCCCTGTACCGCGAACGTGTTCCTGTCGCTCAGGTTGTGGCCGCTAACTCTGTCGGAAGCGGCTCTATCGACTGTTCCGATGAGCGCACCCGCGTCGTTGGTGGCGGTGATTGAGTTGTTCCTGATCACGTTGTTGAACGCGTAATACTGGATCAGCAACTCGGGCGATCCGTCGTTCAGGCTGTTGTTGCCGCGGAGGGTGTTGCCGATGAACGTATTGTCGTGGGATGTGCCGGTCTTGACGTCGCCGCACTCGCTCGCTCCATCGCAATACCCGCCCGTGGTGATGCCGACATACAGGCTGCCCGTCACCCGGTTCGATCGCACATCGACGTGGTCTGCCATGCCGCGGGCGTTCTCGGCGGCGACCTCGATCCCGATGTCGTTCCCGGTCACCACGTTGTTGCGAATGACGATGTGTGTCCCGCCATCGACGTAGATGCCGTCGGCGCAATTGCACCATCCGCCGTCTTCGTAGTAGGCGGGGTTGCCCTCAGAGCGGATGTTGCTGACGCGATTGTTCGAGATCACGCCGTTCCTGGCGCGGTTCAGATCGGTGTACCGATACTTTCCGGTGAGCGTGGATTCGTAGCCGATGGCGTCGATTCCGATGTTGTTGTTGTCGTGGATATCGTTGCCGGAGATGGTCCAGCCGTCGACGTTGCCATTCACGACAACCGTCTCGCTGGCACCGAGGCTCAGATGGTCGACGGTGTTGTTGCTGATCCGGAGGTCAGTGATGGAATGCGCGGCATTGTCGCCATAGACGGCAATGCCGTGAGCGTTGATGTCGAAGCTGCCCATGGTCTGGTTGTCGTTGCCGAGGTCGTGCACATGATTGCCGTCGATGGTCAGGTGATCCCCTCCGCCGTGCACATAGATGCCGATCGGCATGGCGTCCAGATTGCTGGATCGGTAGTTCGTGATCTCAAGACCCGTGACCTTCACCCGGGAGCTGTCGCTGATCGTCACCATCGCCGAGCGCCCATCCGCAGGCGCGAATCGCGAGCCGTCGAGCACGACGTGTTCGTTGCGGTGCGCCTGCACGGTGATTCCGGTCACTCCGGAGAGTTCCACCTTCTGGTAGTAGCGCCCGCCGCGGATGTCGACGGTGCCGCCAGCGTGCAGCCGATCAACTGCTGCCTGCAGAGTCCGCAGTGGCGCGGATGCGGTCCCCGCCGCGTGGTCGTTGCCGTTGACGGCGACGGTGATCGTTCGCGGCGCGGCAGCGGTTGATGTCGGCGCGGCGGCAGCGACACCGAGACCTGCCAGGGCGACGGCAAGCGATCCCACGAGAATTGGACGGAGTTTCGACAGCATGGTCAATCCCATCTACGAATACCCCGCCTCGAGCAAGTCTCTGGCGACACGTGCCGGATCGACCAGAACAGGTAGCCGGCTGGGCTCTTCGTAACTGTCGCGAAGTTACCACCTCATGCCCCGCAGCAAAACGAACGCGCAAGCTGAATGAGTGATTTGGCCCGACGAAGCGCGGACCGCACGGATTGGCGAGTGCGCTCTGGCGGCTCCCTTTCCGCAGTGGTTGCGTCCTGAAGATCGCGGCCACTATGGTGACCGTGCAGCCGCTGTCCCGAAGCGGCACCGACGCGGAAGATGCCAACACTATGACAACTCTCTACGCGGTGATCGCATGAGTCACCCGAACCCCATCTCATCTACCGGCCTGCTGCTCACAGTGCTAGCGGCCTTGACTCTTCTGTCAGCATGCAGCTCGGATCCCAGCCCAGAGGCCACCAAGCCCCCATCCTCCTCGTCGGAAAGCGACAAGGCGTCGCAGAGCAGCCCGTCACCGACGCCCGAGCAGCGTTTTGAGTTGCTTCCCACTCAGACCGTGACGCAGAACGCCGTCTCCCGCGACGGGAAGTCTCAGACCGTTACGTTCGAGATCGGCCCCGTCGTTTCTGGGCAGGAAACTGAACTCATCAAGAACGAGTGGGTATCGCGCGGCGGCAAGGTGAATGACGTCGCCTGTCTCGACCGAGCCGTATCGTCCAAGAGCGGCGGATTCGCAGTCGGGACAATGAAGGTCGTCAACGACACTCCAGACTTTCCAACTGGTAATCGCAAATTCCAGTTCATTGGGAACAACAAGATGTACATAGGACTCGGATTCAGTGGCGGGTCCACATGCTCACGCGGTGATGGGAAGTACATCTTCGGCCCTTCCTGGCAGAAGGCAATCTGGGGCCCCGTGCCCGTAGTCATAGCAATCAACGACTACCGGACACCTAATTCCCCCGCCGGAGATCCCGGCCTGCTCACGACACCCGGAAACCTGGCAGTCAAAGCGGCAGCTGGCATGGCAACCAAGTGGATCGACTACGACACGGGATCGCTGAATTTCGTCCAGGTGAACATCCCACTCGTGCAACACAGCCCGTCGGTCGGCTAGAGCGAGGTCGACCTGCTCTACGAGCCTAGAAGCCTTCACAAACGTAGAAAGAACTGATCGGCGGCTGACGCATTCATCGCCGGTTGGCCTAACCCATTCGCCACGTTCCTGCGCGACGTCGCCTAGAAAGGTACTCCCGTGGGCACCCGCCATGTGCCCACGTGGCGTCTAAGCGACAAGGCCAAGCCGAACGACGCCATCAGATTACCCACTGCGCTACCCAGAATTATCCTCTTGTGAACCATCGAAGGCTGCACTCGGTAGCGGCGACGCACAGCGCGCACATGCGAAGCCAACCGACGACCTTGTCGAGCAATGCGGAACGGGGCCCAGCGTCGCACGGCAACGACGGTGCGTAGAACTTCATGGCGCATCCTCCACCCGCTGAAGCTGGGTAAGTCCTCTCTCTCTCTACGAAGCGCTTTACGTGCGGCCTCCGGAATACACTTGGCAAAAAATATGCGACCGTCTGCGGACTGTACATGCGCACGATTGCTTGGCACTCAGCGGGCTCCACTAGCGAGAGTAAAGAAATGGTGACGTCACAACTGCCGCGGCGCCGCGGTGCCAGAGCGGTTACATGGCCTGGCGTTCTCTTGATCCTCTTGCTGTTGGTTGTCCCTGCTGGACAGCTCTTGAGCGGTCTCCCCGGGGCCGCACTATGGGAAGAACTCATTTTCGGCATCGATGCGATCGCGATCTTTCTTGTCTGCGTAGTCCCATGGCTCGACGCGCGTTGGGCACGGAAATTGCTTCGCGAAATCACGGAGGTTAGCCCTGCCTCGACGGTCACCATGGTGACCTGGTGGCCGGCCAACGATCCGGAGCCCCAGCGTGGCGTGTTGAGGGCTGACTCTGTCGGCGTTACGTTGCACAATTCGTCGAGTCTCGCGGCAGAGGTGTTATGGCAAGACGTTGTGCGCGTTGAGGTGATCCAACGCGGACGACTTGCGCGAGAATCGATACACGTCACTACACCGCCCGGCCTGGCGGATCTGCGGTTTCTGCCGATGGGTCGGCAAGGAATCGGGCAGGCTAATTCATTGCGAGTGCACGAATGTGCGAAGCAGCTCTCCGCCTACGCGTCACAACGGGCTCACTAATTTGGAATCCCTCGGGTGTAGTGGGCCACGAAGTTCTTGCTGAGCCAAACGACGCCTACGGCACCTATGCGCGGACTGCACTCAACCACCAGCGACGCTGCGCCCGCGGAGTCCTTAGGTAGTGCAGACAGCATTTCGACACGGATTGGGCGAGAACACCGGATCGCCAACTACCGGAACCGTGAACGTGCTGAAGTTGGTGATTGCAGCCAAGCTCGATTCAAAACTCGCAAGAGCATACGTCCGTAGCGCCGCACCAAGTTGTTTTCCGACGTATCCCAACGCGACAGCTTGCACAGCGCCCTCGCCAAACACGACAGAAAGAGCAGCTGCGACATTCTGGCTTGATCCGCCTCGATATGCGGCGTAACTCGCATGCTGTAGTCCACTTCCAATGCCTCCTGTGAAGCCTGCGTATCGAAGGCATACAGAACCGGCTAACAATGCGCATAAGGCTGTACTGTGCAGCTTGAGGGTGACCGCCACGAACGTGGCGGCCACGACAGAGCACCTCGATGCGAGCGTGACCCGAGTGTCTAGCTGCGGCGGGCTTCTTGGCTTGTGCAAAAACGCCGAGACGACAAAATCCCTCCCGACAACTTCCGGGAGGGATTCAGTGCGTAGTTCTTGGGACGGTTCTTAGTACGACCCACGAGTCGGGCTGACAGGATTTGAACCTGCGACCCCCTGACCCCCCGCTAGCCTTGAAGGCCTGTTTCGTTGATTTTACGTGGCGCAGGACTGCGCAGAACACCTCAATTTACGTCATGCGTTGCGTCCATTGCATGAATTTGGTCCCCTACTGGTCCCCCCACGATCTTCGATTGACTGCAGGGCAAACGCCACGCATCAGTCCCTCCCCGTCGTGGTGGAGACCTGAGATACTGGGGTATGGCATCCGCACACAATAGGGCGCGAATCGATGCCAGCGTTGGTCCACCGGAACCCATGCTGCTTGACACGTGCGTCGTGCAGAACATCGAGTGGGTTTATGCACGCCACAGCGAAGACAGAGAGTGGACGAGCAGCGAAGAGGAGTCGCTCGTGGCTCGATACGGAAAACCTCATGCCAATGAACTTCTCGCACTATGGGATCTGGTTGGCGCTTTCGAAGAAGCTAGCTCCACCCTCCCCTGGCTAGTCTCCGAAAGCGCCCGAGAGGAACTCAATAGGCATCCTGGCACAAAGAGAGCCAGGTTGGTCCAAGGCTGGAGCTACTGGGATGAGTCAGCCGACGAGTGGGGTATCGAAGCCTTTGGAACGGTCGCTCCGTCAAGCCTTCGATCTGGCTTGACCAATGTCCACCCTCTGGTCCTCCGCGGCCTCGGGGTATCAAGCTACGAACAGATCATCGACTCGGACGGACCGTTGTCGGAGTTTCGCGACGAGGGAGATCGAAAGATAATTCGCGATGCCTTGGTTTGCGGCGTCCGTGCAATTCTCACAACTGATTTGCGATCTTTTTGGAATGAGCGTGCCGCGCTCGATCCGTATGGTATCGAAATATGGCGTCCCACCGATCTACTTGTGGCATATGAGAGCAGATGGCAACTCGAACGTACCCAGCGATTCACAGGAGCCGACGCCGGTCAATCTCATTCATGAACTGAGATTAGCGTCCCGAGATACTATCCTTCAGAAGACTGAGGCCAGCGAGGAGTCGCTCAATGTCGCCTCCACTGATCCGCGATCGAATCAGCTGCTCAAGGTCGGTATCGACACCCTGAATTGTCGCAAGAGACCTTCGCCCCTGTTCGGTCAGATGCAGTTCCTGCACCGAAGACCGCAGTGGATGCGAGCGCCTTTCGATGAGCCCCACAGACTCCATTTCAGTCACTAGACCTTCAACGCTCTTCGGGGAAAGGTGCAGGAGGCGGCCGAGCTTAGACGTAGACGTGCCGGGTGAGAGGCGAATGTTCAGAAGGAGAGCCTGCCATTGTGGGACCACGCCCAACTCTTGAAACGTGCGGTCCCTTTGCGCTTGGAGGGCATCGCGAGCCTGACCCACGGCGCTGACAATTGAGTTAGCTGTCGACGGTGAATCTGTCATAGCCCCATTCCAAGAATTGCTCCAGCCAAAATGTCACAGGCCTCGGTCACTGTTGATTGCGTAGTACGGGGTGGCTTTCAGCCGAATCCAGGGCTTGTAATGGTTGTTTTGGAAAATGCACTCCAATGGCGTGAGTCCTCGCATCAGATTGCCGATGTGCTCCGCCTCGGCCCCGGATGTCTTCCCGACAAGGGTCTTCTGCACCTCGCGGATTTGCTCTGCTTTGGTTTGGCTGAAGTAGAGCCTGGTTGCGGTCGATCCGCTGATCGAATCTGGCAGGTCTCTGGGAAATTGAGTCGCCAGAATGACACCGAGGCCGAATGCGCGCCCCTCTCGCATCAGCGGTTCGAGGAAAGGGGACGCAACGAGTCGCCAGGCTTCGTCGAGCACCAGGATTCGCTCCAATTGATGCGGCTGCTCGCGACGGATGAGGAAATTGTAGAGAGCCATAAGGAAGAACTCTGCGACGGCGTTCTTCACTTGCTCGCCGGGCAACTGGCTTAGTCGGATTACCGTCGAAGTGTTTAGCAACGATTCCAAGGTCATCTCGCCCCCACCATCTGAGAACAGAGATAAGTCGAAGATCGGAGAGAGACGCCCCAATAACGTGTTTGATTCTTCTCGTACCAATACGTCGCGCACGGCATCAAACGACAGGTATGTCTGGTCCGCTTTGGGTACGAACGGCACAACACCAACACCCGAGATCTCGTAGGTCTCTTTCATTGCTTCGCGGAGCTGGAAAGTCTGTTGATCTCCGAGTTTGTAGATGCGTTGGAGCATGTTCGCGAGTTCATGCACATGCCCGACTGGATTCGCGCGCCCGCTAACTGGATCGATCGGCGGAACCATCGGGTTGAAGGGCAGCGCGCCAAAGCTTGCGTCGTGGACGCTGAGTTCCTCTTCCAACGCGTAGTCGGGTTTTGAGTAGTCATCTTTGAAATCGAGGATTAGAGAGGGGATCCCTTGGGGTCTGAGCCCTCGAAGTATCGCTTTTGTTGCCTGAGTTTTTCCACTGCCAGTTTCTCCTGAAATAGATATGTGGGGGTTATTCAAGCTTTGCCCTGCCTTTTGCGGGTCATACCAAACGTCCTTTGGTTGCCCTCCACTGTTGGTGGATGTGCCGATGAAGACACGCGGACGGTTGGTCTCGACCGTTTCGATCGCGGAGTCCTGACGAGCCACGGACTTGAGCGCCGATGTTGGGGCAGCAGTCGGTGCGACGGGAGATGAAGTCTCAGGGCCGGGCGTTGTAATGACCGCTGTTCCGCCTTCTTCTTCAGGCCGGTCGGGAGCCTCCTCAGAAGCTTCTGGCTCTTCGTGCGGTCGTAGTGCTTCCTCGAGGATGGGGACGCCGTTTTCGTTGAGATGCCTGATCGTGACACGGACGGCCTTATCGCCGTCGGTTGCGTTTGCTTCGTGCGGAACATCTAGGCTGCTGGAGGCGAGACCAAGTTGGACATTCATTATTTCTGTGCGGAGGTCCACTTCGGCTTCGCTATCGAACAGTTGTTGAGACAGCGTGGCCCAGCGTTTTTTCGTGTCGCCGTCGTAGCGACTTTTTGAAAGCTCACGGTACAGATGTTCTCTAAGGATTTCTCTTCGTGAAGGCGTCAACAGCACGTCCGGCGTATCAGGGTCGAATACGCGGTCGAGCAGTCGGTAGGTCGAGAGAAGTTGGTCTATCGCAGGTCCCGTCACTTGTCCGTTCTTGAGGGTGTATTCCCCCGCAATGTCCAGGCTCGCCTTCACTTCTACAATCGTGACAATGAACTGCCCGTCGATTCCGTCAATGACTAGCAAGTCCGCGCGATGGGGATCATCGGACAGGTGCAACCATCTTCGTGCTTGAGAATCGTCGAGGCTCAGGATGATGCGCTCGTATCCCACCGGTGTGGTCGTATGAAGCGCCTGCACCGCGACCAAGAGGCCGAGGATGCCCTTGACGTGGGAGTGGACGGTGTCCCCGGACTTGCCTGGGCGCAAGGAAAGCAGGCCCGCGTCGAGCAATTCGCTTAGTGCGGCAAGTAGCTCATCGAGGGTGTCGTCAGAGACGACCGTGTTGAACTGCCGGACAACATCTCGTAAGGTCCGCCGGAAAGCATCGGAAGAACGGGTAAACGCTGCGACGTCCCTCGTACCCTCTCTGGCTGTAAGAACTCTAAGTCCGCCAAGGTCCAGGTCTCGATCAATGTGCGCGTCGGCTACAACGTACCAAGGCACCGTCTGGGCGCCAGTTCGAAGTCGTTCCTTCAGTTGTTCGGATTGGTGAATAGCTTGGTATGAGACGATGTTCGCCCCGACCGCGAGCTTCGCGAACCTGCTGTAGTCGCCGAGGATGCCACCGAGAGCTGGCTCAAGATCCAGACTCTTCGCGCTGATCCGATAGGCAATGCGTCGTCTGTTTGCCAGCGGTTGGATTGCTTGCGGCGATCCGCCTGCCTCCGCCGACTGGTCATCTGTTTGGTCGAACACAACGAGGATATGGGCTGTTGAACCTTCGGGGAGACCATAATTGGTTGATGCGATGTTCACCGTGTTGAACGTGAACCGCCGTTGATCGTGATCTCCGAATCTCTGCTGGACTCGGCGTTCCTCGTCGCTGGATAGATTCAGCTCGGCCCCGACAGCGTCGGTCCGCCTCAGGATAGTGATGTGCGCGCCCGATATGACTTGGCTGTCGGCTAGATCGCAGACCAGGCTCAAAAAGACACTGGCATCGGGCGGGTCAAGGAGAGAGATGCGAAGGCCTTCGCTTGACGCCGGGTATAGCGCAACGAATGCCTCAACGAGCTTTCGTATTGGGCCGACCCCGTCCTTATGGTCGCGGGATGAGGACCGCAGGCTGAAGTGGGGAAGATTTCCGAGCTTTCCGCTGAAGGGAAGGCTGGACGGTGCTGAGACGGAAACGCGGCGCGGGATTCCGAGAGAGGCGAGGAAAAGGGGCACGCCGTTTGCGCGTTCGAACTCCGATCTCACGAGATCTTGGTCCTTCTTGCCGAGCGTCTCACGTTGGCTACCGATCGCTCTTGTGTATTCGGCGTAGTGCCACAGCAAGAGCGGGTTCAGAGGAGTGAGCATCGCGACAAATGCCTCATCGCTCTGCAGATACACGGTATCGATGAGCAACAGGTACTCGATGAGAGCTCGGGCGTCGTCTCCATACCGCTGGTGGAGCGCCCCGTACGATTCCTCGGTCTTGGAAACGAGGTTCTGGTAGGTGTTGACGACTGGGTCAATGAGTGTGCGGCTCGCTGGCGCTGTTGCGACAAGCAGGGGCGCGATGGTGAGCTCTCCGAGGTACGGGAGCAACTCGGCGCGGGCTTTTACGAAAGCGTCGAAAGCCTCAACTAGTGGCAAGAACGTTGCATCATCGTTCGCGAAGGCTTCGAGGAGTTCGCGTATTTGGGCTACTTCCCAAGCGGTAGTGACTTTCGGTGACTGTTGGAAGTTGCGGACCATGCCGATGGTGTCGGCGCCGAGGGACTCCACGAGTCCGCCAAGTCGGTCTTCGCTGATCACGTGGCGCATGATGTTGAGGACATCCGTTTGGATTTCTTCCCCGAGTTCGGTGCCGCTGGGCAATTCCACGGTGACAGGCTTGGGGCGGACGGTTGGATCGTCGCCGATCTCGTCGAGTTGCTCTCTTAGGGACTGGACTGCGGTGTTGAGCGCCGTGCCCGCGAGATCGTCGTCCTGCTCGCCGACGGTGGTTTCCAAAAGGCTCTCGACGGCCAGCATCGTAATGTTTGTTGGTGTGTTCGGGCGACCCGCGTCATCCGGACCTCCCTCCGTCGGGGGTGGCAGCGGTGCTTTCTTCGCCACAGGCTTTCTGCGAATCCGCAGCAATTGTTGTGCGTCGGCGACTGTTAGGCCAAGGCTGCCTCCACGTCTGTATGTTTGGAGCTCGCGCAAGCGCTCCTTTAGTTCAAGGCGTCGGGTGACATCATTTTCGCTGTCGAGGACGGCGTCTACGCGCTGGCGATCTTCTTCGCTGAAGTTGGCGAGACGCAGCGCGAGGTCTCGGTTTTCTTCGAGACGTGCTCGTAACTGTTTGTCGGACGGCCCATCGAAGAATCCAGGGTCCGGTAGGAGGCCGAGGCGGCTGATCTGCTTGGCAGCCTCCTCCTTCAACCCGGCGGAGGCGATGCCCTTAAGAGCGAGGTAGTAGTCAACGAGATCGAAGAACGCAATCTGCTCGTCGTGGCCGATGATGGTCCACCAGCGCGGAAGCACCTCGTTGAACTCTCCAAAATAAGAGACGGCGGCCTCGATCAACAGGTTTCGCAGTTGGGGCGGGGCGATTAGACCAAACTCCTCCAGCGAGGTGAGTTTCGCTGCGTCCTGTTCGGCGATGACGACGATGAGTGCGTCGAGACCTGGTTCGTTTCTCCAGAGCTCGGCGTCTTCGACCTTCGTACTGAATGTCTCGGCCGTAAGATTCAGGTCATCTGCGACGCGTTGCGCCTCGTCATTCAGGTATGCGATTCGTATGTCAATTCCCTCTGCCTGAAGTGATTGCAATTCTCGTAGGAGATGCGACGGACTGAGACTGACGAGGTCGCGAACCAACACTCCAGAAAGGCCCTGCGCTTGGCGAATTGCTGCGGTGACCAAGCTTGCGATGAGTTCTGGTGAGTCTTGAAGCTTGACACTCGATGGCATTATCGACGACCTTCGTTGGTAGTGACTATGGTTCGTCCGTCCGCGTATGACTTGGCGAAGCCGATGTCCGTAATGAGTTGCCTGAATTCGAGAAGGTTGTTCCGAAGGTCAGTCTCGTTTACTGACACTGATCTCGCGAGATCTCGGTCGACGCGAAGGTCGTTGTGCCGGATGATCTCAAAATCGGCGGGTCGTCCGACAACTATTCCAAAGTTGTCCCGCAGAATGTCGAGGAAAGTGTCGAAGTCGACTGGTTCGCCTGGACTGACCGTAGCCGCAACGAGGATCTCAGCGAACTCGGCGGTCGCGCCGTAGCGTTTGTGTTCTTTGCCACCTCTCCCTCGGTCGTCATAGGGAAGGAGGTACCCCGTCCGACGGCCCAGACCGAGTAGGGCATGCCAAGGGAACCCTTTTGCGCTTTTCGTTCCAACGCCTGTGTATCCCGCGCGCCAAAAACTTTCTGCCCATGCTTGATTTGGAAAGTTCTGAGCGAGGTTGGTATCAAAATACGGGACCGCGTCCAAAAACTCGCTGCCGTCGGGGAACGTGTGGCCGAGGAGTCCGCCGGCGTCGCCGTAGGCTTCCGAAAGATGCTTTTCAGTGCGATAGAGCACGAGTTGTTCCACTGCGCGAAAACCTGATTGGAGGGTCGCTGCGGAGGCTTCTCGAAGCGACCGGCGTCGACCATCGAAAAGGTCGAGCAAAATAATTGGCCGCGGACCTTCTGGCAGGACCTCTCCTGCACGTTGAATCATGTGCACGTGGATAGCGAAAGTGCCAAAGAGCACTAGTCGCCGAAGGGCGGTGAGCTTCGAACCGCGAACATCCTCGTAACGAGCCAGTTGGTCATACCGATCACGTAACTTTCGCAGCGTCGGCGACGTCAAGCGACCGGCGGCGTCGGTGCTGAGGAGTTGATCCAACCTTTGTGAACGTGCTTCGACTGCCGCTCCCGAGGACGCATCTCGCTGCTTCGCCTCATCCAACATTGGCCAAGCCGTAAGAGTCCAGGGGTCGTTCTCGGTGGTCAGGAGTCTGACGAATAGTTCTGCAGCGTCCGCGGGGTGCGAGTCGCCGCCTGCACGCAACAGTCCAGCGAGGAAGTCGCCAGATCCTTGATCTGAAGGGTCGGCAGAGATCATGCGCTCGTGAGAGAGCGTGAATGAAGCTTGATCGTGAAATACGGCGGCGTCCGCTCCGAGCGTCTCTTTTGCGAGAGAACGGAATCTGGTTAGCGCTTCATCCGAGGGGACGTTGCCGTAGGAGTCGATGAAACGATCGCCGAAATCTTCCAGTATGTCTTCGTTGCTATCTCGTTCCTCGACATAACCCCCTTTCTGATTCTTAACGAACTGACGCAGAACACGAGCGAGGGGCGTGTGATCCGCCACCTTGCCCGTAAGCCTACGAGCGAGCCCGTTCGCGACATGAACTGGCTTCATCGAACGGTTCGTTGGGAGGAATCCGAACTCTTCGTCGTAGAAGCGGCGAAGAAGTTGATCTGGTGTCTCTACATTCGTCACAGCTGATACCTCGCGGGTTCTCGTCGTACCTGGTATTGCACCCGTTGATTGGTGTCAACATTCCTGATTTCCAGATCCGACAATGCGTCTGGAGACATGAACTGCCGGTGCAGTTCATCCACGAAACGAGTGATCTTCCTGGAGATACTTCGCGACCAAGTGGATTGGCTGAGCCCGAGCGCGGCCTCTGAAAGAGTCAGGAAGACTTCTCGATCTATGAGAAGTCTGATCGGATTATCCGCGTCGTGGACATTTGTTAATGAGAACTCCGTGGCTCGTTGGAGGTCTTGCAGCAACCATGCCGTGACCCATGAAGCAAAAGACGGACCTTCAACTTTCATTTCATCAGCAGACGCGTTGTGCAGCGCGATGAAAGCGACAGGAGCCTGAGCGTCGAACCGGTGGCTCTGCCATAGTCGCAAGTATCGGTCGGCGTCCCTAGGAGTGTCGGGCTCGAAGAATCGGTTTATCGCGTAAACCATATTCCGAACGATCTGGGGGTCGCCAAGGATCCCGCTGTTCAACACTTCGTCAAAATCACCCTCGTCGTTCGGTAGCGAGGCGAGAAGTTCATGACCTTGTGCATGTTCGAAGAAGAATCGCCTCTTGGCGATGCGAAAGCAAGCGTCCCGATCCTCGGGAGCGCAATGTGCCGCCGCAACTGGGATGTCGTTCGGATCAAGCCAGTCTGAACTGTCAGTGGTTCCTCGCCAAAGGGCCTCGTCAAAATCCGGATGAGTCACGCGAGCTGGGTCAAAGGATCGGCGGACGAGGTCAAATAGCGGTCCCGTTCCACCTTCAAAGGCTAGGTTGGCATAGAGGCTGCTGCCATCACTTTGGTTGCGGATTCTGCCCGATGAATCCGTTCCGCCCGTGATTAGGTACGCCACGAAACCGACGAGTTGCCGCATCGTCGTGTGCTGCCCTCTACGCGAGACCTGTCGAAGTAACGCGGAGACTCGCTGTTGAACACGCGCATCACGAAGTCGCTCAACGTTTACCTTGGCGGGGTCTGCCGCATCGAGTTCGACTGCGAACTGGTCGTCAGTTAGCCGCGTGACTACAGACTTAGTAACCTGCGGAGCCAGCACATCACGAAGATTCAGATCGACGACAAGTACCTGACCTCGAGGTTCAGCCGGCGGTGTCCCGTAGTAGGTTGCCTCCTGGACTTGGCGGATCGCTTCAGCGACCGGGGTGAAATTAGCTGCTCGCGCGGTTCGTTCGAGTTCGAAGAGAGGCCATTCGTTAATAGCAAGGACGAACGCCTGACCGTTTTCATCGCATGAACGCCAGGCGGCCAGAATTTCAGAATCGCTCAGCGCATTGGCATCCGTAAAGACGACGGCACCGTAGGCGTTCTCGAGTTGCTCCCGAAGACGCTGAATGAGGAAGGTCTTACCATCACCCGGGTTGCCCGTGATGATCAATTGTTTCGCGTCCTTTGCCGCGCTAATGATGAATTCATCGAGGCCAAGGTCCACATGGATGGAGTTCAGTTCATCTAGCGAGAGTCGATCGGCGTAGCTATTCGCGTTGCGGTATAGCTTCTCCACGAAGGAGATCGGGCCCACGCTATTGGTGAATCCGACCGGGGCGAGCGAGGCGGTCGTCGCATAGGCCGCATCTCCTCCCATGAGTTCGCTGAGGCCGCTACTGACCCGGCTCAGTAGGTGGTCGTCTCGACGCACCTCCGCGAGGCTATCGAACAAGGACGCTCGGGTAAGTCTTCCTGTCATCCACCGCTTGCGCCAATATCCGGCGATTGCTGTTGTCGTTTCCTGCCCACCTTCAAGCGGAAGAAAGTAGTCAGGTTCCTGGGTTAGTCCCAGAAGCACATCATGGGTGTTGTGAGCTAGGGGAACCGCATAGAGAAGGCGAGGTGAGTGGTGGCGCAGATACTCATCTGGTGACAGACCTAACGCCTCCAGCCCCATACGAAGCGAACGGAGCTTCGGGCTCATCCCTTCGCCGAAAAGATTATTGACGACCCTGCGATCCTCGTTGGCAAGTCTTGCGGCAGCAGATAAGGCCTGTGTCGTGTCCGAGGCAAATTGAACCGTCCCGAAGCTATCCGTCGAGCCCACGCGTAGGTATCGAATGTCCCCCGCTCCTCCGGCAATGTCCCCTGGAATGCGGATCCGGTTGTACTGAGCGCTGCCGACCGAGTAGAGGCTCGACGTTGTGAGTGCGGCCAATGCAGGCGTGCGAACGATGGAACGTCCGGCCATACCCGAAGCGATAAGGCTGACCTTGCCCGTGTAGCGATTGTTGAAATCCGAAACAACCTGCGGGCTTGTCATCAGCATCGCGACCAGCTTTCCCCCGAGGAGTTGCTGGTAAGGAGTCACGGCCCCGCAGGTGATGATCTCCATCACATTCTCGGCAATGGCTTGCTGCTTGATTCTCCTCAACACTAGTTCAGCAGCTCTTGAACCTGGTTCGCTGTCGAGCATGGCTAGCAGGTTTTCGGGTTGATCACTGATGTTGTGTTGATTGAACACGCGGAGCGCTCGAACAGTTTCGATGAGGTTCGCTGCGCGCTTTCGTCGATAAAGATCGGTGGTTGCGACGGCGACCCAATTCACCTCTTCCGCCCGTCCTTGCTCCACGAGCGTGTGTGCATCCCGCGTCAGTTGGTAGTCGTCAGTGCGGTCATTACCAGAAGCGGCCAAAGTGGCTTGCCTCGAGGCGGTTGCATCCGCCTCAATGGCGGCGAGGCCTACTAGGGTCTTTTCGACGTCGGTCAAATCGACGTCGAGATCGTCCTTGTAAATCCGGGCGAATTCAGCTTGCAGGCGATCCAGCAGGTGCTTCGCGAGGTGAGACTGTTCGTCACGCGTAGCACCGATCAGCCTTTGTCGTAGTGACCGCAATGACCAGCCAAGCGCGTCGTCGCGCTGATTAAGGCCAAGGATCGCGTTCCCCAATGCGGCGATTCCTATAATCGGCTGGTTTGGCGCGGCGGCGTCTCGAATCAGGTAGTGAAGGTTTCGGCCCGGGGTGGGTTGATATGGAATTGACCATTGGAGTCGGGAGTAACGCCAGATGTCCTGCAAACGGATGCCAGTGTCCGCGTCTCGTTCTGTGGAACTGTGCACGAGTTGGAGCATCGGGACTACCGCGTCTTCGGCATTTTGCTGCCCGACTCCGCTTTTCAGACGCTGTGAGAGTTCAGGGCCGTCAGCGTAAAGCGCAGCGATTCCTCGGCGCTCCATGTTCTTGATGAAAGTGGATACGGAAGGTGACAGCAGTTGATCAGCAACCGCGAACTGGAAGGAGTTTCTGATTTCGGATTTCGCCTGCGAAGCGTCGTCACCGACAGCGGCGAAATCTGGTGGAAGCACGAAGACCCCATCTTCATCGGCACCAGGAGTCCAGCCCTGAAGAAAGAGGTCCCGCAAGACCCGAAGACAGGCCACATAGTTGACGTTGTATTGCAAGTCTTTTGACTTCGCGCCGATCTGACGAAGACGGGCGTTCCAAGACTCGGCTACGTCGATGCATGAGCGAATCTGGTTCAATCGAGTGTCAAAGTCTGCATCCCGAATGTTCCGGATTAGCGTATGCAGATCTTGGTAGTGACTGATGCTAAGACGAGGTTGGAAGCGCCGAGGTTCACGACCCCGTCGCTCGCGTGTGGCTTGTTCGAGAACGATACTTGTCTCACTCACTTCAGTGTTGCTCCATGCGATCCGTGATGCCCTCGTACGTAGGAAAGAACATCCCTTCTGAGGAACCTCCAGGCGCGTCCTACTTTTTCCCCGCGTAATGTCCTCGTACGCGCAAGGGTCAAGACCGTCTTGGTGCTGACGCGTAGTACGGAGGCAGTTTCTTCGGCAGTCAAGACCTCATTCATCTTCCGACAACTTCCTCTAAGCTCCTTTATCGGGATCTAACGTCACGGTACCAGCGTCCGCCGACGCCAACGATCTGTTGCGCGGTGCGCCGTCGCGGCGGTGGCATATAACTCGGCCTTCACATAGAAGTAGCGCCGCCAGATCGATGGCGCAAAGCGTCCGCAGTTCACGTCGATCGCTATGCCCGTGCGCCCAACTGCTACAAAACCTTCACTACTGGCAACATACGAAATAGCTTTCGATTGAATAGCAACAGCATCTGGTGCTGCGCGGGGTCAGCGGGAGCCACCTGTGGACTGGACTGACGCCCGCCCACAGCGGTCCAAAGAGAAGAATGTTTCTGTGACTTCACCCGAAATGAACATTCCCGACGGCGCCCAACTCGTGGCAATCGTTCTGGACACCATGTACTGCAATACAAAAGTCGCGCGTTCCGTTCACGACAACGAACTAGCCGACACAGCGCTCCAATGGCAGAGGTTCGGACGCCTTGCTTCGGCACTCGAAATGCATGGCGCAATGCACGGTGTCGAAAATGGGCGCATGACCGAGTTCGCCGGTCGCATCGCGTCCGCAGGCGAGCAACTCGGTCTTGCGGCAACTGCCAGTCGTGACGCAAAACGGTGGCTCGACAGCGAGCGCGCCAGCACAGGCTGGATGGTCGCGGCGCGCGCGACCACAGAAATCAGCGGGTACTTCGCAATCAGTGCGGCACACGGCTTGGCCAACGTGACACTTCGAATGCTAATGTTCAACCCCACATCCGCGGCGATCATTAAGGCAGAGCACAAGCGAGCCGGCGGGTTTGCGCCATTCTCCGATGCGCGTGCCGCATGGCAACCGATCAATGTTGTTGTCGCGGGCACCATTGATGTGGCCGCCGCATCCGTCGGCAAGCCTGCCGTGGAAGCACTTGCCGGTTGCGTATCAGACTTGGCCAAAGACGTCAGATGGCAAACGCTTGTGGCTCACCGAGATGTCGACTTTCACCGCTGGCGATCCCAGACAATGCCTGGCGGAGTCGCGCAGGAGAACCCATGGGAAACGGATGGAGAGACTAGCAGCATGACCGTCTATGCCCAGAGCACGCATGAGGTGCCCGACCCAGAACATCTCGCTCGCGACTCCGACGAGGGTCTCGAAGCGCTAAGCATTGCAATGAGAGGGTGGATGGCAAAGCTCCCCGAGGCGCTTCGCGACCTCGGTGTGCCCGCGCTTGAGATCCCGGAAAGTGATACATAGAGAAGGGGGTCGCCGGCCGTGGGTTCGCCTCAAGAGCAACGGCCAGCGCACATGCATTGGCGGGCCGGTGGATTGGACTCACTAGGCAATGGGTTCAACCGAAGACGATTGTCGGCTCTGTCGCGACTCACGGACTCAAACGATGCCCAGCCGCACGAGGCTTGCGGAGCCGAAGACGAGGAACTTGAGTCCGTTCCAGGTTCCCAGGGCGACAAGGAGGTTGAGCGAGCCGGGGCCGCCATGTCGCAGCCATGTCGCCAGAAGTGCGGCGGCCAACACATAAGTGGCACCCAGGAGCATGAACGGGATGCCCCATTTCAGGCCGCGGCGGGTGTTATGCGGGTGTGTCAGATTAACGGTGGATCTGGCCTGGCGCATTTCAGTTGATTCGGCCTTCGAAGGTGATCGCGAAGGCGTTGAGTGCGGGCTTCCACCTTGTCACCCAGCGTGCCCGACCCCGGCCGGTGGGGTCAAGCGACCTCGTCACGAGATACAGGCACTTGATCGCGGCGGCGTCGTTCGGGAAGTGCCCCCGCGCCCTTACCGCTCGCCGGTAGCGGGCGTTGAGGGACTCGATCGCGTTGGTCGAGCAGATGATGCGGCGGATCTCGACGTCGTAGTCCAGGAACGGGATGAACTCGCTCCAGGCGTTCTCCCACAGTTGCCGGATCGCCGGATACATCGTGCACCACTTCTCCGCGAACTCCTCGAACCTGGCCCTGGCCGCCGCCTCGGTCGGTGCTGTGTAAACAGGGCGCAGGTCGCGGGCGATCTGGTCCCAGTATTTCCGCGAGGCGTACTTGAACGTGTTGCGGATCAGGTGGATGATGCACGTCTGCACGACCGCGAGCTCCCACGTCGTGGTGATCGACTCCGGCAGCCCCTTGAGCCCGTCGCACACGACGATGCACACGTCCTCGACGCGCCGGTTCTTGATCTCGGTGAGCACCCCGAGCCAGAACTTCGCGCCTTCCCCGCCATCGCCGGCCCAGACCCCGAGGATGTCCCGCTCCCCGGCCGTGGTGACCCCTACGGCGACATAGAACGGCTTGTTGCGGACCTGCCCGTCTCGGACCTTCACTACGATCGCGTCGATGAAGATCACCGGGTAGACGCGGTCCAGCGGTCGGTTCGCCCATTCCGTCATCTCCTCGATCACCTTGTCGGTGATCTTCGAGATCGTGTCCTTGCTCACCGACGCCCCGTAGACCTCGCCGAAGTGCGCCGCGACCTCACCCGTGGTCAGCCCTCGCGCGGTCAGTGACAGCACGATCTCGTCGATCCCGTCCAGCCGGCGCTGACGCTTGCGCACGATCTTTGGCTGGAACGACCCGTCACGATCCCGCGGAACGTCGATCTGCACCGCACCGATCTCGGTGAGCACCGTCTTGGCACGCGTGCCGTTATGGGCGTTCTCCCCATCGGTGGCCTGATGCTTCTCGTACCCGAGATGCTCGGTCATCTCCGCCTCGAGCGCTGCCTCCAGCACGGTCTTCGTCAGTCCGCCCAGCAGGCCTCCCGGCCCGACGAGGCTGACGCCCTGCTCCTTCGCCTGCGCAAGCAACTGCTCGGCGATCTGCTTCTCATCGATGATCTCTCCCGTCACGGGATCGATCATCTCGGTCATCTGGGTCATTGCCCTTCCTTTCGGTCAGGCCAGTCCCAGATCCACCGTTTTCCTGACAGTCCCGGCAGACCATCTGGCCCGGCGAAGAATCACCCACCGAGACAGAGGAGAAGCCGATCACGAATCGCGACGAGGAATTCGTGGAGTTCGTCCGCGACGACGTTATGCGTCGGCGAGCGGCCGAGGATGCCTTCTACGCCGACCTGGATGCTCGCAATGAGCACAAATGACGACGCGGACCTGACGGCGCCGCTCTGGTTCAGCCGAGAAGCAGCAGCGTATTTGCGCGTCTCTGAGGCGACGTTGTCGCGGTGGCGACGCCAGCGACTCGGGCCGCCGTTCGTCCAAGTCGGCAGCATTGCCCGTTACCGTGCATCGACGGTCAGGGACTGGGTGAGCAGCCAGGAGTCATCGCGTGGCTGACCCACGCCACAGACGGCTTCCGCCGGTCGGGGTGCGCCTCACGACAGACATCGAACGTCGCAGCAATGGATTTCGAGCGCGAATTCGGTGGACGGACCCGTTCACGAAACAGCGTGTCGGACGCGTGAGCCATCTGCGCACGATGGAAGAAGTCGAAGAGTTCTTCGCCGAAATGCGTGCCGCGACCGAAACCGGTACAGACACCACCGTCACCCTCGCCGAATACGTCGCTTCGATCGGCGACCGGTGGAAACGCGGGCTCGATCTCACTTCCACCGCTAAACTCTATGACGCCGGGCTCCGGCTCAGGGTGCTCCCCGCATTGGGGCACATTCGAGTCTCCAAGATCAGCGCCGGGATGATCGACCGCGCCATCGACCGGTGGGAGACGCAACTCAGCCCATCGCTGATCAAGAATTCAATTGCACCCCTCGTACGAGTCCTTGACGAAGCAACCCGGGACGACATCATCGCCCTCAACCCCGCCAAGCACCGAGCCCGCCGCAGCTTCAACAAAAACATCAGCCGTGGCACCGGAACACTGCGCACCCACGCGATCCCCGATTTGGCGACGCTGGAGAAGCTAGCAGAGGCATGCGGGAGAATTCACCAAAGCTATTCGGATCACGTAATGCTCGCCGCGCTTTTAGCAGCCCGCGGCTCCGAAGTTTCGGGCCTCCGAGCCGGCGACGTGGACTGGACGAACCGCGTCGTCGTGATCGAACGGCAGTTGTACCCCGGATACGGCGGCCTCGTCACGAAAGAGACCAAGGGCCGCCGCGCCCGCTATGTCCCGATCCTCGATGCGCTCGAACCTGTCCTTCAACGCCTCACGGACGGCAAACAAGCCGACGAACCGCTCCTCCGCGGTCCGCGCGGTGGCGTGCTCACCACCGCGACAGTCCGTGATGCGACGAAATGGGAACGTCTCGAACTCGGGCTAGCTGACCTGACGCGCCACGGCCTGCGCCACACCGGGGCAACCTGGCTCGCCGACTCAGGCGTGCCGCTCCACGTGCTCCAGCAGATTCTCGGCCACCAGTCGATTGAGACCACCAAGGCCTACCTCCACCCCGACCACCGTCACCTCGCGGACGCAGCGAAACAAGCCAACCAGTTCCTCTCCAAACGAGCCCCTGCAAAGGAGGGCACCCGCCGCGACGACCCTCGCCTGTGACCACGCGTACACGTTGTTCCGATCGCTCAGAAGCGACCGGAACGACACTATGCCCGGAAACTGGTCCACTTAAAAGGCACCCATTAGTCCACTTAAGGCCTTCAGCCAACGCGGGGATTGGTCCACTCCGAACAGCTGGGTGACGAACCGACACGATCATCGCAAACCGAGCACTGACATGACAATGCCCTGGCGAAAGTTGCCTCTCACCAGGGCTTTTTGTCGGGCTGACAGGATTTGAACCTGCGACCCCGTGACCCCCAGTCACGTGCGCTACCAAGCTGCGCCACAGCCCGCTGTTTAGTTTTTTGGACCGTTTTCCGCTCTAACTCACCTGACCCCCAGTCAGGTGCGCTACCAAGCTGCGCTACAGCCCGTTGTTCCGCACGCGGAGCAACCTCACCATAGTAACGGTTCGGGGAGGCGCCCTTCGACAAGCTCAGGGGACGAAGCGGT
>Ga0134125_10002445_pt1 | contig 22056 bp, 17 predicted proteins | sample KB31751_FD_96464 | JGI IMG/M metagenome (GOLD analysis project Ga0134125, IMG submission 96464) | Terrestrial soil microbial communities with excess Nitrogen fertilizer from Kellogg Biological Station, Michigan, USA - KB3-175-1 | ecosystem: Environmental > Terrestrial > Soil > Unclassified ... | reverse complement strand
GCCGAACATCACGCCGATCTTTTCACGAATCTGGTTAATGAAAATCAGGCACGTATTCGATTTCGAGACAATGCCGGTCAGTTTGCGCATTGCCTGCGACATGAGCCTTGCCTGCACGCCCATGTGCGAATCGCCCATCTCGCCGTCAAGTTCGGATTTCGGCACCAGCGCCGCGACCGAATCGACGACCAGAACGTCGATTGATCCCGATTGAATCAGAGCGCTCGTGATTTCGAGAGCCTGCTCGGCGAAATCCGGCTGCGAAACCAGCAGATTATCAACATCTACTCCGAGCTGCCGGGCATATACGGGATCGAGTGCGTGCTCAACGTCGATGAACGCGGCCATGCCGCCGGCCTTCTGAGCCTGTCCAACTACCTGTAAGGCGACGGTTGTCTTACCGGAAGATTCCGGACCGAATATCTCGCAAATCCTGCCGCGCGGCAGGCCGCCGACGCCCAGAGCATAATCGACCGAAATCGATCCGGTGGAAATGGTGGAGACAGGAACGATGGCGTCCTTCGCGCCGAGGCGCAGGATCGATCCTTTTCCAAATTGCTTTTCGATCTGGCCGAGCGTTACGCTCAGGTTTCGGGTGCGATCTTTTTCGTCCATGGAATGATCCTCGCTCGCGTCCGGGGGAATGCCTTTCAAACAAAGATGAAGCGCAGCCGGGCCGCGCTCCGGGGGATTCCTCAAGTATAGCGCCGAACAAATTAAGGGTGTTCTGTTTTGGTGAGCCTTGTGAAGATCGCCGTGCTACCGGCAAAGCGGTGAGTTTCAGTTCGCCAGAAACACAAGAGTTCTCCCGGAGCGTCAGCTTTTACTTGAGCAGCAAAGGAGAGCGGCATGGGCCTGTTCCCGCTGCCGCCCCTCCATTGCAAATTGTTTATGCCTCGACGGTTTGCCCGACCGGTTGCCCCGCGTCCAGAAGCGCCAGACGTTCTTTCAGGAACTGCTCCAGGGTCTCAAGCGACTTCGTGAAACCCTTTATGCCCTCGTCCAGCTTGTCGTGGGCCATGTGATTTTCCGCGTGCATCTTATCGAACGTGGCTTTGTCCATGGAAATACGTTCGATATTCATCGATTTCGCCTTCGCCGGATCCAGCTTGCGCTCCAATTCCCCGGTAGTCGAGTCGAGTTCGCCAAGGAATTGTGGGGAGATGGTGAGCAGGTCGCATCCGGCCAGCTCGCGAATCTCGCCCAAGTTGCGAAAGCTCGCTCCCATCACCTCGGTCTTATAACCAAACTTCTTGTAGTAGTTATAGATGGTCGTAACGGATTCCACGCCGGGATCTTCCGTCGGTGAGTAGTCTTTTCCGGTGGATTTCTTATACCAATCGAGAATGCGTCCGACGAACGGCGAAACCAGGGTGACGCCCGCTTCCGCGCAGGCGATTGCCTGGTGAAGGCCGAAGAGCAGCGTAAGGTTGCAGTGGATGCCTTCTTTCTCAAGTATTTCGGCGGCACGGATACCTTCCCAGGTCGACGCGATCTTAATCAGAATCCGCTCGCGCGAGATGCCGGCATTTTCGTATTGGCCTATCAGATCTCGCGCTTTGGCGATTGTTGCCTGGGTATCATAGGACAGCCGGGCATCCACTTCCGTGGATACGCGTTTCGGCACAATCCGCAGAATCCGCTTGCCAAAAGCCACCGCGAGGCGGTCAAAGGCGAGAGACGCAATCTTGTTGTCGCTGGCGCCCGGCCCCGCATCGGTCCTCGCCTGCAGCAGCGTCTCGTCCACAATTCCCGCATAGCCGGGCATCTGCGCCGCCGCCGTAATTAAAGATGGATTGGTCGTTGTGTCACGCGGTTTAAATTTCTCGATTGCTTGAATATCGCCCGTATCGGCAACGACCACGGTCATCTCGCGCAACTGCTCCAGTAGAGTTCTTGCCATTGTTATTCCTTCCTCTGTGGCACGAATCGAACCGGCGAGCCGTGCCGTCCACTACCAGAGTATCGGGTTTGTGGCTCTACGGCACGTACGTCCGCGATTCAAAATGCTTATACCGCTTTGATTTTACAATTTGGTTGTTTTGCGCCGCTATCGCGGCAAAATGTTGCAAGCCGAGCGATCAAAACCTGCAAAGGCTCTCTGAAGATGTTTCGGCGAGAGGCGCCGATTGCTTTTTTATATGCGGCTGAATCGGAGAGATCTCGGCCTGATGCATCTGCCGGAAACACAATGGCTTGCGTACGATCCGCGCGTTAGCGAGCTTTGAAGATCTGCATAGGGCGTGCCGTATGCCGTCGGCATGTTCACTGAGCAGCCAGAGCTTACACTCGGGAAAATGGTTGCGGATAAGAGCCGCGAGAATGAGGCCCGATGTAGGCCGCATGTCCAGATCCGCAACAACCAGAGAGGGCCGGATTCGATCGACGCGGCACGATTCGATAACCTCGCTGACGCTTTTCATGACAATCACCGAGGATGTTCGGACGGCGTACGGGAGGTCGTCAATGCCGGAAAGATCGTCCGTCACAATCCAAGTCACGTGCTTTCCATCTATTTCGGCAAAAGAGCGCCTCCTGGAGTCACTTCGCGCGGGCATTTCGGTTACTTTAGTTCCGCTGCTTTTGTTCGTGGTCGCGCGTTTTGAGGTGTCCGACACTGTCCCGGAAGATGCTCGGAGATCAAGCGAGGTTACACTTGCAGTTGTACGAGGCGTGTTGGTAGGGAATAAAGAATTCAAGAAAACTCCACGTTCATGTAGCAATCGCATTACGGACATATCAGACGTTAGAGACCCGGCCCAAGCGTCGCCATAATACAAATGAATACAAATTGAAGCGAGCCCCGGCGGGGGTACGCAGTAGTGCAGTAATCGAGAAAGAGGTCGATGTCGCTACGAATCGAAGATTACGCGCTGATTGGAGACGGCTCCACCGCCGCTCTTGTCGGAAACAATGGATCGATCGACTGGCTCGCCTTCCCGCGATTCGATTCCGCGGCGTGCTTTGCAGCGCTGCTCGGAACCGAGGAGAACGGTCGCTGGCTGATTGCGCCAACCAGCAAGAACGTGCAGGTGAAGCGCCGCTATCGGCCCGCTACCCTGGTGCTCGAAACGGAGTTTTCGACGAACGAGGGAACCGTGGTGCTCACGGACTGCATGGACCATCAGGACGGGCGGCACGATGTGTATCGTCTGATTCGCGGGACTCGCGGACGGGTAGCGATGCGGATGGAATTGATCATCCGGTTCGAGTATGGTTCAGTCGTTCCGTGGGTCACTCGCATTTACGACGGCCGATTGCGCGCCGTTGCCGGTCCAGAGCAATTGACGCTGGCGACCCCCGCTCCGCTGCGGGGGGAAGATTTGAAAACGCTTTCTGAATTCACCGTGGAGGAAGGCGAGGAAGTTTCTTTCTGTTTGACCTGGTCGCCCTCTTTTGAGAAATCGCCTCCTGCACGTGATGCCGCGCCCACGATTGAGCACGTGGCCCATTCTTGGGAGCATTGGGCAAAGGGGCATAAACCCAAAGGCCCGTGGCCGGAAGCCATCCTCCGCTCACTGATTACGCTAAAGGCATTGACGCATCACTCAACCGGAGGCATAGTCGCCGCCCCGACTACGTCGTTGCCGGAGCAGGCCGGGGGGCCACGCAATTGGGATTACCGCTTTTGCTGGCTGCGCGATTCCACTTTTACGCTGTATGCATTACTCCAGGCCGGATTCGAGGAAGAGGCGAAAGCATGGAGAGAATGGCTTTTGCGGGCAATTGCGGGCAGTCCGAGCCAAATGCAGATCATGTATGGTGTAGCGGGCGAACGCCGCCTTTCCGAATATGAACTCGACTGGCTGCCTGGATACGAGAACTCATCCCCGGTCCGAGTGGGTAACGCTGCCTCCGAACAGTTGCAGTTGGATGTCTATGGCGAAGTCCTCGATTCGCTATATCAGGCGAGGCGTACCGGCCTAGCCGGATTGGAAGCGGCATGGAATCTTGAAAAGGCGCTGGTTAAACACCTGGAGACTATTTGGCATGAACCCGACGAAGGCATCTGGGAGGTGCGCGGAGGCCGGCAGCAATTCACTTATTCGAAGGTGATGGCGTGGGTGGCTTTCGACCGCGCCGTGCGAACCATTCAGGAATTCGGAGCCGAGGGGCCGGTCCACCGCTGGATCAAGCTTCGGGATCACATTCACAACGAGGTGTGCCGGCATGGTTTCGATCGGGAAATGGGTTCGTTCGTGCAATTCTTCGGCAGTAAAGAACTTGACGCGAGTCTGCTGCTCATACCACTAGTTGGTTTCCTGCCTGCCGACGATCCCAGAATTCGTGGGACGGTGGCGGCGATTGAGAAGCACTTGCTGGTGGATGGCTTTGTGGCGCGCTATAACACCAACACTGCAGTGGATGGCTTGCCGGGTCGCGAAGGAGCATTTCTTGCTTGTACTTTCTGGCTGGCCGATAATTACGTTCTGCAGCATCGTGATCAAGAGGCACGTGAGCTGTTCGAACGATTGCTAGCGCTGCGAAACGATGTCGGCCTGTTGTCGGAGGAATACGATCCGCGAGCGAAGCGCATGCTTGGAAACTTCCCGCAGGCACTATCCCATCTTGCTCTGGTTAACACCGCGCATAATTTGTCCGGAGGAGCGAAGCCCGCGAAGGAACGCTCTTCGCGATAGGCGCCGTATTAGGGAGGTAACTGGTTTTATGCAGGACCCGCGGGAAACGTACCGGACTGAATCCGATCCGATGGGCGAAGTGGCGGTGCCCGCGGATCGCCTCTGGGGGGCGGAAACCCAGCGTTCGCTTCAGCACTTCTCCATCGGAGAAGATCGGGTTCCGCTCGAAGTGTACGAGGCCTATGGGTATATCAAGAAAGCTGCCGCAATCGTCAATGCCCGCTTAGGTAGACTGGCACGGGCAAAGGCGGATCTCATCATCCAGGCAGCGGACGAGGTGATTGCCGGCAAGTGGAATTCCGAATTTCCCGTGCATGTCTGGCAAACAGGCTCGGGCACACAGTCGAACATGAACGTCAACGAAGTGATCGCCAACCGGGCCATTCAACTTGGGGGCGGAGCCGTAGGATCGAAATCACCTATCCATCCGAACGACGACGTCAATATGTCGCAATCGTCAAACGACACTTTCCCCACGGCGATGCACATGGCCGCCGTGTTCTTCATCGAGAAAAAGCTGCTGCCCATGGTGAGAGCGCTAGGGCATGCGGTTCAATCGAAAGCGATCTCTTGGGCCGATGTGGTGAAGGTTGGCCGAACCCATTTGCAGGATGCCGTTCCGTTGACCGTTGGCCAGGAATGGTCCGGTTACGCGACGCAAATAAATGAGGCCGCCGCGAGGATTGAACGAAGCGACCACGAATTATACGCGCTGGCGCTCGGAGGCACGGCCGTTGGCACCGGATTGAATGCCCCGGCGGGGTTCGCGGAGGAAGCGGCGGCCGAAATTGCGAGACTTACGGGCTATCCGTTTTACACGGCGAAGAACAAGTTTGCAGCTCTCGGATCGCTCGACGCCATGGTGCAGGCCATGAGCGCGCTGCGCGGTCTCGCCGTGGCGCTAATGAAGATTGCAAACGATATCCGATGGCTTGCTTCCGGACCTCGCTGCGGAATCGGAGAACTGCGCCTGCCCGCGAATGAACCGGGTTCATCCATCATGCCGGGCAAAGTAAACCCTACGCAATGCGAAGCGATGGCCATGGTGTGCATCCAGGTTTTCTCGGCGGACTACGCGGTCGCTTTTGCCGGCTCGCAGGGCAATTTCGAGCTCAACACAATGCGGCCCATTGTCATCTACAATTTCCTGCATTCCGCCCGGTTGCTAGCCGATGCCTGTGAGAACTTCCGGGTGTTCTGCGTAAACGGTATCGAGCTAAACCGCCAGCGCATAGCCGAATTCGTCGAAAAATCGTTGATGTTTGCGACTGCGCTGTCTCCCTCAATTGGCTACGATGCCGCCGCTGAGATTGCGATGGAGGCCGCCGAGCAGGATCTGACGCTTCGTGAAGCCGCCGTCGGATCGGGAAAAGTCAGTGAAGCGGAATTCGACCGCATCGTCGATCCACTCCGAATGGTGCGCCCGCACGATCGGGAAAGCCATTAATAGGCGGGAGGATCGCTGGCCGGGAACGTCATTTCGAGCGCACGATCCATCTCTGTTTCGGTGACCGCATTATCGCCGTGGCGGTCCTTCCGCCTTTGCCATATCACAAACGCGGTAATTCCGATTCCAGCGAGCAGACCGATTGACAGCCATTTTTGCGCGCCGTTCGCATATTCACAACTCACCTGCAATCCTCCTGGATCGTCGTTCGCCTACAGTACGATGCGCGCCAGCCCTTCTTTGTGACAGCCAGCCCGTAGGTAAGTAACAAATCCCGTAAGTTATTGTCACCATACGGGATCGCCTTGCAAATTTTGGGAGTCCGCCTTCTTGGCGTCAATGCGGAAACCGGCTGGAAGCTGATCATCAGCTTCATCTTCATCCTGTGTGTCTGGCTTTTCAGCCGCGGGCTGCGCGCCCTGACATCGCATCTATGGCGTGACCGCTCCGGCAAGCGAATTGAATTCTGGACTCGGCAAGGCATTCAGCTTGCCACCGCGCTTGTTGAGGTGATCGGGATACTGTCGATCTGGTTTGACAATCCCAGCAGGCTAGCGACGTTCCTGGGACTCTTCACCGCCGGGCTCGCTTTTGCTCTGCAGAAGGTGATAACCGCCGTGGCGGCCTACTTTGTCTTACTTCGCGGCAATACCTTCAACGTGGGCGACCGGATCAGCATGGGAGGGGTTCGCGGAGACGTTATCAGCCTCGGCTTTATACAGACGACCATTATGGAAATGGGGGAGCCGCCGCCGGTTCAAAGCGACGAGCCGGCTATCTGGGTCCAAGCACGGCAATACACGGGGCGCGTCGTGACAGTCACCAATGACAAAATTTTTGAGGAGCCTGTATACAACTATTCACGCGAGTTTCCGTATATCTGGGAGGAAATGCGTATCGGAGTGCCCTACGGCGCTGATCGGGCGCGCGCGGAGCGGGTCCTGTTAGATGCGGCGCGCCGCCATACGACCCAAGTCAGTGAATTGAGCGAAGCCGCTCTTAAAGAGATGGAGCGGCGATATTTCATGCGTCGCTCGGAGATTGCGCCCCAAGTCTTCTGGCGCCTCACGGACAATTGGCTGGAAATGGCGTTACGGTTCGTCACAAAAGAATTTGGAACACGCCAGGTTAAAGACCGGATGAGCCGCGACATTTTAAGCGCATTCGATGAAGCAGGCATTGAAATCGCGTCCGGAACCTACGAGATTGTCGGCATTCCGCCGATCCGAGTTGAATTGCGGACTCCGGCGCGCGATAGCGATCGATGATCACGGTTAACTGTGGAGCCAATGCGAGTCGCGCGAATCGTAACTTTGAGGTCCATACGTTAGCAGGAGAATAGGCATGTCCACCGAAAATCGAGAACAACGAAAACAGAACGCCCCCGATCCCCGGGGCGCCGGTCCGAAGCCTCCGTTCAAGGAAGATCCGCAACCGCCGCCCGCCAGTGAGACGAAAATGCGGACAAAGCCGGATCACGGCGAAGAGTCTTATCGAGGCAGTTCGCGTCTCGCCGGGATGAAAGCGCTGATTACTGGCGCCGACAGCGGCATCGGACGTGCTGTTGCGATTGCATTCGCACGGGAGGGCGCCGATATCGTGATCTCATATCTCGATGAGGACGAAGATGCCGCGGAAACCGAGCGATGGGTCAAGGATGCGGGGCGTAAGGCGCTTCTTGCGAGAGGCGATATCCGGGAGGAGCAGGTTTGCCGGCAACAGGTGGAACGCTGCTTGAGCGAACTCGGCTCAATTGACATTTTGGTGAATAATGCCGCATTCCAGATGACGCACAAGAGCATAGAAGAGCTTTCTTCCGAAGAATGGGACCGGACGTTCAAAACAAACATCTATGCGATGTTTTATTTTGCGAAAGCGGCTCTCCCGAAAATGAAGGCGGGCGGCTCCATTATTAACACAGCTTCGGTCGAAGCATACCAGCCAAGTCCAGCTTTGCTTGCCTATTCGGCGACCAAAGGCGCAATTGTCACATTTTCCAAATCATTGTCGGGTCTCGCCATAAAGCAAGGAGTCCGAGTCAATGCCGTTGCGCCGGGGCCGGTATGGACGCCGTTGATTCCATCGACTATGCCTCAGGAGAAAGTCGAGAACTTTGGGAATAACGTCCCAATCGGGCGGCCGGCGCAACCTGCTGAACTGGCGCCGATGTACGTATTTCTGGCTTCGAAAGAGGCCCGTTTCATTACGGGCGGTTTGTTCGATGTGACCGGGGGGAGAATGCTTCCTTAAGTCGGCGGCGCGATTGATGCAGGTTGAATCGTTTGCCAGCCGGTGCGCAGGAACCAACAAAGGTTCTAGCGCGCCAGATGGCAGCGTCCACTGCGCCACCATCAACAATTTATCGACTATATTTGCGTGGTATTGGCATGCCACCTGAACCCAACGAAACAGCCCGCCAAATCAGGCACGGAATTTTTGTACTGATCACGGCGGCGCTGGTGATCCTGTTCGTCTGGTGTGCCTGGGAACTGCTGCTGCTGGCATTCGCGGGACTTCTGCTCGGCATTATTCTTCGCGCTTTCCTCGAATTTGTCGAAACGCGGACTCATCTCGGCCCCCGCATGTCGATGCTGATCGTCATTGTTGCGTTATGCGCCGCGCTCGGATTGACGGTATGGCTAATTGTTCCCCGAGTGATCGCGCAAGCCGGCGAGATTGCCGGCTACGTCCCCAAATCGTTGCATCAGGCCGCGAGCTACTTTAATCAGTTCGATTGGGGCCGCAACATGGTTTCGGTCGTCAAGCGATCCATTGAGCAGTTGAACATCGGATCGAAGATCACGTCGATCACTTTCAATTTGTTTGACGCTGGCGCCGGCGCGGTAGTAGTTTTTGTGGTCGGCTTCTATGGGGCACTGGAACCGCGCACATACGAGCATGGGCTCCTCGTATTGATTCCAACGGGCCGCCGCGACCGCGCGGAGGAAGTGCTCAAAGAGGTCATTCATACTCTGCGTTGGTGGGTCCTCGGCCAACTGGTTCCCATGACGGTGCTGGGCGTCGCAACCATGATCTCGCTGTGGCTCCTTGGAGTGCCGCTCGCATTTACCCTCGGCCTGTTTACCGGCGTCATGATTTTTGTCCCATACATCGGGGCGCTTCTGTCGGAAATCCCCGCAGTGTTGATTGCGCTGCGACAAAGTCCGACAACGATGGTCTATGTCATCGTTCTCTATCTGGTGATACACGGACTGGAAGGATACATACTCACCCCACTGGTCCAAAGGCGTGCCGTGCGTCTTCCGCCGGTGCTCACGGTACTGGCTCAACTCTTCATGTGGATCATTGCCGGCTTTCTTGGCGTCGCGCTCGCTACGCCGCTGGCGGCCGTCGGATTGGTGCTGGTCAAAATGCTCTATCTGAATCAGCACATTGAGCACTGATTGACTCGCGCTACTGGCGGAGCGCCCGATATTTCCTCAGCAACTCGTACATGACCACTGCGCCGGCGCTGGCGACGTTCAGGGAATGTTTCATCCCAAGCATGGGAATGCGAACATGCGTGTCGGCGAGATCGAGCAGGGGCCGTGAGAGTCCCTCCACCTCGTGGCCGAAAAGTACACAGAGCGGAAATCGGGGACGCCAATCGAAAATGTCCACGGCATGCATACTGGTTTCGATGGCGGCGATCTCGTGGCCGGCCCGACGCAGTTGCGTGACAGCGGCGGCGGGGTCGTCAAGGGCGGTCCAGCGAACGCGTTCCTCCGCGCCTAGCGCCGTTTTCTTTACGCCTCTATGAGGAGGCCGTGCGGTAATGCCACTCAAATACAGATGCTCAATGCCTGCTCCGTCGGCAGTACGAAAAAATGCGCCGACGTTATACATACTGCGCACATTATCGAGCAGGATGCTAACCGGTAGATTCAGCCCTTCATAGGAAGAAGCAGCGGTCGTGGCGATGTAGGGAACTCGCTCCATTACGAACGGCGGTGAAGACCCGCGCGTTTCCACAGATCGTCCACGCGCTGCTTCACATCGCTCGACATCTCAATCACCGCCGGCCAGCGGCGCGTGAATCCTTCGGATTGCCATTTGGCCGTGGCGTCAATTCCCATCTTGGAGCCATAATTCGGCAGCCGGCTCGAATGATCGAGCGAATCGATCGGGCCCATCGAAAATTCGATATCGCGCTGCGGATCGATGTTGTTCAGCGCTTTCCATGCGGTCTCGGCGACATTCTGCACGTCCACGTCCTCATCCACGACCACAATCACTTTGCTGAACATCGCTTGACCCAGTCCCCAAATCGCATGCATCACCTTGCGAGCATGGCCCGGATATGATTTGCGCATCGAGACCAGGATCAAGTTGTGAAATACACCCTCGGCGGGCATGCAAATGTCCCGGATTTCCGGAAGTTGCATCCGCATAAGCGGCAAAAAAATCCGTTCGACCGCCTTGCCCATGTAGAAATCTTCCATTGGCGGCGGCCCGACGATAGTCGTTGCGTAAACAGGCTTCTTCCGATGGGTGATGCACTCAATGTGAAATACGGGATAATCGTCGTCAAGCGAATAGAATCCGGTGTGATCGCCGAAGGGGCCTTCGCGGCGCATCTCTCCGACTTCTACGTAGCCCTCGAGAACGATCTCAGCGTTCGCCGGCACTTCGAGATCGGAAGTTTCGCACTTCACCATTTCCACCGGCCTCCCGCGCAGGAATCCGGCGAACAGCATCTCGTCGATTTCCGGCGGAAGCGGTAGGATCGCCGAATACATTGTGGCCGGATCGGACCCAATTGCGACCGCTACGGGCATCCGCGTTTCTTTACCGGAAGCTGCCAGTCTACGGTAATGTTCGGCGCCCTGTTTGTGCTTCTGCCAGTGCATGCCGGTCGTCTGGCCGTCGTATACCTGCAGGCGGTACATGCCGCAATTCCGTTTTCCGGTTTCCGGGTTGCGGGAAAACACCATCGGCAGAGTGATGAAGCGGCCGCCGTCACCCGGCCAGCAGTGCAGGATCGGAAAATAGTCGAGGGAAAAATCGGACCGGCGAATCACCTCTTTACAGGCGCCGTCCGAAACCGTTTTGGGGAATGCCGAGCTAATCTCGGCCAGTTTCGGCAGCATCTTCAGCTTGTCCATGAATCCTTGTGGCTTCTGCATTTGCAGGAAGCCCGCGATGCGTGAGGCAATCTCTTCCACGTTGCCGACGCCTAGCGCCAGTTCCATGCGGCGCATGCTTGCAAACAGATTGATCGCCGCCGGAACATCCGATCCCTTCGGCGCGTCGAAGAGCAACGCCGGGCCGCCGGATTTTACCGCGCGATCGGCAAACTCCGTGATCTCCAAATGAGGGTCAACCTCGAACGGGATTCGGACCAGCTCCCTCGTCTTTTCGAGCGCACGGAGGAAACTACGCAGATCGTCGAATGGCATGGTGATTGGCTACACCCATTATCATGAGTATGATCTATGAAAATCGCTCTGGTGACTGGCGCGAGCCGCGGTATCGGCCGCGCATGCGCGAAACTGCTGGCTAAGTCCGGATATCGCGTTGTACTCGCTTCTCGAAATCTCGACAAGCTTCAGGAACTTGCTCGAGAGATCGGTGAGGCGGGCGGCCACGCGGACGCGATCGTAATCGACATGGGGTCTCAGGAGTCCATTGCGAACGCGATGGCAGCCGCCGCGAAAGACTTTGGACGCATCGATATTCTGATTAACAACGCGGGCATCACGAAAGACGGTTTGGCGGTCCGCATGAAACCTGCCGACTGGGAGCGAGTGCTTGCGACGAATCTCAGCGGCGCCTTCTATGCCATCCAGAAAGTGCTTCCCGCCATGATGCGCGAACGATGGGGCAGAATTGTGAACGTCTCGTCAGTCGTGGGGGAAATGGGCAATGCCGGTCAGGCTAACTATGTGGCGTCGAAAGCCGGCCTGATCGGACTTACGAAATCTCTGGCGCACGAAGTGGGTAGCCGCAACATTACAGTGAATGCGATCGCCCCCGGGTTCATTGAAACCGATATGACGCAGGTTCTGTCGCAGGAGCTTCGCGACAAGATGGTCGCGAACACGCCGCTGCGGCGAATCGGCACGCCGGATGACATTGCGCACGCCGTGAAGTTTCTGGTAAGCGATGAGGCGAGCTTTATTACCGGACACGTGCTCGACGTGAACGGCGGCATTTACATGTAGCGATAGCCGAGCACGCGAATGCTCTCGTCCTCGTTTATCAGATTCGATTTATAAAATCCGCGGAACCGTTCGGCGATCATCTTCATGTCCCATTGCGCGTTCGGATAGAGCATGCTCCAGCGTAATGGTTGCTTACGCTCCCGGCGCAGATCAAGGCTTTTCATCGTCCTCGGCATGCGATCCGTTCTTCCGATAGAGTTACCGAAGGGCGCTGCTCCGCCGCCGTCCGAATCGATACGGGTTGCGTTCCCCGACGGCAGTCGCAATCGCCGGGGCGGCTGACGGATGCATTGCAGCCAGTTCTCGAACCGCTCTCTCGGGCGCTGCAATCGCAGGCTGACCTTCCGTTGCAAACTCAGGTCCTTCCGTCATCGCGAGAGCCGTCGCCAGGCCCGCGATCAGCGGCATGTAAAAAAGGTACGCCATGCTATCGACGCAGAAATGCATTAACAGGACCACAATCGCAACCAGAATCGTAAACGCATATTGCCGGACATTATCACGCGCGGCGCGCTTCGCCTCGCGATCGATGCGCCACACTTGCCGCAACGCGCTCGCAAAAATCGCGAGCAGAATCAAAATGCCCGGTATACCAAGCTCACTCGAAACCTGCGTATAGCTGTTGTGGCTGGCCTGCCAGTCGACCGGGCCGCCTTTCTCCTTTGCCAGACCGACTGATGCCGGCATAAACACGCCCATACCCACTCCGAACAGCGGATTTCGAAGGGTCAGCTCTACGCTTTCGCGCAGCTTCTGCTCCCGGGACCGCGACGATTCCCGTGCTGAAGCCGCCGCCTCTCCGTTTACATGGGAGGTGAAGAGAGTGAGGTAGCGATCTAACGACGGCTGCGAAAGCGTCAGTAACCCGACTACACACAACACGGAAACCGCAACAACAATTTTTGCCTTATCCATTGCCGGCGCGCGCATCAGCGCGAGAAGGATCACCACCGCTCCAATCAGAAGCCCTTCGCGCGAAACCGTCTTTACAATCAGAAACATTTCGAGCAGGCACACTCCCCCGAGCAGCAGCCTCTTTATCCCTTTGCCACGAACCGCAAGTAATACAAGGAACGATATGCCCAACCATAAATGGAAGGCGATTTCATTTGGGTTGCTCAACGTGCCAAACCCAATCAGCCGGTCGTCCACGCCGTTGCCGCCGCCCGCGTTCGCAAGACCGGGCAGCACCAGCACGGCCGCCGCCATAGCGGCCCATCCCATCGCTGACATTGCCCGCTGGAACGCCGGCCGCGTGCCCGCGAGCCCAACCACTATGAAAAACACCAGCAGCGATTTCAGCCAAAGATTCGCGAATTGGTTCAGGCTTTCCGAACGCCAAGTTCCGAAGGGCATGCTGATCAGCATCCACGACGTCCAGAGGACCAGCAGCACGCCGATCTCCGTCTTTAATGCGCGAATCAGGTTGCCCGTAAGGATTGCCGCCACAAGCGCGATCGTTGTGACCAGCATCATTAGGCGGAGATTGCCCAGCCCGAACATCCCCAGCATTTCGAGAATGCGGCAGAACAGCAGGAAGACGTATAACCCAACGATTTTTGTGGAGAGAGTGCTGCGACCCTCATCCGGATTTGCCGGCGGCGGAGCGGCAACTGCGGTCATGCGGATGCTTTCTACAGTCTAGTCCACGCCCGGTCGTGGCGCCGCCGCCAGGATCTCTTCAAATTCCCGTGTCACGGCCTCCCAAGAGAATCGTGTTGAGACAAGCTCCCACGCGTTGTCGGCCAACTGCCGACGGCGCGCCTCCTGCTCCACAAGCTCGATGCACGCTGCCGCGAATCGCGCCGGGTCGTCTTCGATCGTTAGATGCCGGCCGGACGTTACCGGCAAACCTTCCGCTCCGACAGTTGTCGATACAACCGGCAGGTGCGCGGCCATTGCCTCGAAGATCTTCAGCCTGGTGCCTCCTCCGATTCGCAGCGGAACCACCGCCGCCAGCGAGCCCCACAACCACGGTCGGACATCGGATACAGTCCCGGTGACTATCAGTTTCGAATCCCTACTTGCCAGTTGCTCCACCGAACGATCCGGCTTACGACCCACAATCGCTACTTTGCACCAAGGCAGGCGCTCTCGGATCTGCGGCAGAACCTGTTCCGCGAAGAACAGCGCCGCATCGACATTGGGCAGCCAGTCCATAGAGCCCACAAAGACCAGATCGGCCTTACGCTCTGCCTCGGCGGGAGGCTTGAAATAGTCCAGGTTGACTCCCGTGGACACATGGCTGATACGGCTGACGCCATATCGTTCGCGCATTTGCCGTTCATCGGCTTCAGAAACGGCGATCACATGGCCGGCAGCCCGGCACACTTCGCGCTCGTATGCTTCCATCCGCCGGGCCTGCGACCATAGATACCAGCGAGTGGCGCGCCCGTTCGTTAGGGCAGCATGGCGGCGCCAAATGGCCGCTTCCACGTTGTGCTGGAATAAAACGGCGCGCGAGATATCGGGGATGTTCGGCGACGGAAACAAAAAGTCGCAAACAAGCGCGTCAAAGGGCAGCATCGCCAGCAATTCCCGGATCCTGCGCTGCATCGCGCTGGAGCGATAGCGCGCAACGGCGACCGGCAATCGCGAGACCAGCCCCGCTGCTACCTGGGCTCCGAAATGCATCGAGCCTCTTGGCGGCGCAACATGATGCACAGAATACGCCGCCGTGCAATATTCACCGCATCGCGCCTTTCCTTCATCACTGGCGCCATCGTTAAGGCAGACGTAGTGCACTTCGTGCCGACGGTGCAGACAGCGAAGCATCTCGAGCGTGCGGATTTGGCCTCCGCGCGTTGCCGGATGCAGGAAATCGGTTTTTGCCCAGAGAATTCTCATCGGTCGATAGCGGAGCGAAGACATGCCCGCCTCTCCACCAAGCTAAACGATTTGCACCTGGCGTGACCCTTCCGGCGCAGCTGCCGCAGTCTGCTACTCTGTTCGCGTGAGACTATACGACATCGACCCGGGGCCCGAAACTCCAGAAGTCGTGCGAATGATCGTTGAGATCCCGAAGGGCTCGGCGAATAAGTTCGAGTACGACGGGAAATTGAACGTCTTTCGCCTGGATCGCGCGTTGTATTCACCCATGCACTACCCGGGCGACTATGGGTTCATTCCGGGAACGCTTGCGGAAGATCGCGATCCTCTCGATGTGCTCACGCTGGTAAACGAGCCTAGCTTTACCGGCTGCCTGATTGAGGTTCGCCCGGTTGGCGTTCTGTACATGGTGGATAAAGAAGAGCGCGATCAGAAAATCATGGCGGTGCCAAACAATAATCCGCGCTTCGATTCCATTCACACTATCGATCAGGTCTTTCCGCATGTCCGCCGGGAAATCGAGCACTTCTTCTCCATATACAAAGAACTGCAAGGCAGCAAGACAAGAATGGAGGGCTGGGGCGGCCCCAAAGAGGCCCGAAAATTAATCGTCGATTTCAGGCACGCCTATCTGGAGAAGTACCAACCGGCCACGACCGCGGAAGCGTGAAGCGCAAATGCTCGGGGCGCGCATCGGCCACCCGTCTTTGTAGGGTCGAAGCATGCCCCGAGCAAGTTAGAAATGAGCTTGGCCGCCGCGATCAAGGCAGTTGAATTCGCTTCGACGTCCCGGACTGATACTCGCGCCAGAGGTTTTGGAAGAAGGACGACGGCAGCACTGGCGGCTGATATTCCATAATGACGCCTTCGCTTTTCAGCTTTGAGACCAGCGCCTGCACATCGATCCGCTGCACGTCCTTATCATTCTTTGCCGCCATGGAGGCAGCGACGCCGGCTGCCTGACCAATAATCATGTACTGCGGCTCCATTCGCAGCGATGAATAGGCCACGTGGCTCGCCGAAAGGCAGACCGGCGTCAACAGGTTCGTCGCCTGATCCGCTTTGGGGAGCATCACGCGATATGGGATCTGGTAAGGCTGCACGGGCACCTGTACGTCGCCCTCATTTTCCACATATCCGTCGGGTGTCGCCACCCTTTGTACGTTATGGGAATCGCTGTTGTAGGAACCCATACCGATCGGATCGGGCTTCGCGCGATCCGTCTGCAGATCCTTCTGCGTCATGACATATTCGCCGATCATCCTTCGCGCTTCGCGGATGTAAAGCTGATTCGGCCAGTTGGCCGTATCGCGAAATTCATCTTTCGCCAAACCCCAGCGGTTCACCTCATTCTGGAGCGGCTTGGGAACGCGAGGATCGTGCGCCAAAAAATAGAAAAAGCCCTTCGTGTAATTCACATGGTCTTGCCAAATCTCCGCCTGGCGGGCATAGGAGCCGGTAGGATAATCCCAACTCGCACCGAGATAGTCGGTCGAGAAGGGGCCATTATTATTGAAGTCCGCTTTATGGTTCGGAATCGGCGCAATCAAGGTGACTTCATGAAGATATGGTGAGCGGCCGAGCCGGGCGGTTTCCGCTTTGAGCAGCCGAGCCAATAACTCGTAGCGTTGCGGATTGTAGCCGGGAGGCTTCGGAAACGCGACCTGGTTGGCCGGATCGTCGGAAAGAATCATCCGGAAGTTGTATGACTGTACCTTTTTGTCCGCGGAACCCGGTGTGCCCTTCGGCCCCGCGCCGATCTCGGGCAATAGATGGTGCTGCGAGTCATAGGCCGAGATCTTATCCACAAACTGGTGCTTCGGAGTGTGTTCGCGCACGCCGGCGAGAGATTCGCCGTATTGTTCCGTGGATTCGCGGCCCCAGGTGTATTTCACGCCGGATTCGGCCATCAGATCCCCTTCGTAGGAACAATCGATGAAAATCCGAGCTGGATATACTTTGCCATCGTCCGTGGTGATGGAAATGACGCGTGCGCCTTCCTTGCGGACACCATTGTGTTCGCGCAGGCGATGCCCGAACCGTACTTCGACATGCGCCTCTTCGAGCATTTCGCGAAAGACCTGCTCGCCTACGTGCGGCTCGTAATACCAGGCAACGTCCTGCGCATAGCGGTTCATGCTGTATTTGAGTCCGACGCGCCAGTAGAACTCGAGGGCATCGCCGCCAATCACCTGTTTCTTGCCGAAATCAGTGCGCGACAGGCCGCCGGTCGCCATGCCGCCTAGATGATGACGCGGTTCAAGGAGCAGCACGCTGGCGCCCGCGCGGGCCGCCGCCACGGATGCGATTACTCCGCTCGCCGTCCCGCCATAGACAACGATGTCATGTGGCGATTCGGCGGCAAGCGCCCCGACGGGGAGCAGTAACAGGAAGGAAGTAAGAAGGCGAGGTAGCATTCGATACCGTCATTCTCAGCCACAGTGCTGTGAAGAAGAAGTTTCCAGCAGTATTGTTACGCTCTGTTACGGACGATTATCAGCAGGATGGATGTAGCGCGGACACTCGTCTCGGCACGTCTGGTCTCTCGCACACGGGCCTGCGTCATTTGGAACGCCCTTATGATTGTGGAAACGCATGCAAGGCCAGCGGCCAAACGCGAACGAGTTCGTCCGCGTTCATTTCCGCGGCCACTACAATTTCGAAATAAATTGGAGAGCCTTTGGCTCGCCATAAACGGTTAAGCTGATCCAAGCCGTTTGTCGAAGTCAGAAACGAGACCAGGGCAGCGGTGTGGCGCGAAGCCAGAATCAGCAGATGCGTCTTCGGGGCGTTGCTATTGCCCGGCAGCATCGCAATCACTCCAGGCCACACCGAGCGTTGCTCGGATTCATTCACCACCTCAAAGCGCTTTGCCTCGCCCCTGGCCGGTTGGTGATTCAGCACAAAGACTTCGTGTGGACCAAGGGTGAAATTCATCCGGTCAAGGTACGTTTTCAGCGGGCTGAGCGTGCCCCAGGTTCCCAGCGCAATCACGTTCTCCTTGTCCAGCGCCTCAAGCGGCGCGCTCGCGCTGCTCATCACGCTCGGGGACATGCCGGTCGCATCGAGATATCGCGCAAGCCGGACGGCCGCGAACGTGTCGGAAGTCACCGTGTAGCTCTGTCCCAGCGACGGAGCGCCAAACCGCTGCTCCAGAAATTGCAGAGTAGGTGAATGAGCCGCGTCCTCAAAATCGTTGATATCCGTATCCCGGAACATCAAAACTCTGTTCTCTTCGTTGGTTCTGTGGCTCCAAGAAAAGAAGACAGGCGTCGGCAACAAGACCCGCGTCTGCCTGCCATTAGCGACAAACATCTTCCAGAATGCCGGCGGCGCCGGAGGCGTTCCCCAGTCCGCCCGCACTCGATAGAGCAAAATGCCCAGTACGCAACAGATTACAAATAGCGCGCAAGTGCTGGCCGCGAGAATCCCCGTCCATCGGGAACGTTTCGCCGGCGCGGGAGCTTCGATTAAATCCGGCTCAGGCGGAATAATCGTCTCAATCTGCAACTGGTGCGCCCCAAGCGGAATCACCAGCCTCTCGGTTGAATGCTTACCGTCCTCTTCGTAATATTTGTCGAGCCGTTGCCGAAGCCGCGAGATCTGCACCCTCACTGTCGCATCAATTTTGGGATCGAAGAGCGGCCCCCGTCCGAGCGCTTCGGTCGCAATCGCGTACTCGTTCAACGCCTGGTCACGATGGGTCCACAGATAAATGAGAAGATTGCGCAGCGTCTGAGCCTTCTCGAAACACCGGCTTTCGAGAACCGACGCGACGCTCGCGGGAATAGACTGGTCCGCATCGGCAAGTTTAGGTGAACAGACGGAGTTCGGTGGCAATGCGAATTTCCCTGAGCGGATTGGCTCCTATTCTATCGCCTCCAGGACTTGTTCTCTGGAATCCAGCTGTGCTGAAGAGGTCCGCTGCCTCACGGTCGCGGTTCGGTGCTGGAGAAGAGCAGCTTCAACTCCTTTGGTGGGCCGCAGGTCCTTGCGTCCGATAAGCCATTGAAATAGCGGCGTAACAGAGGGTAACAATACCCCCAGAAACTACCTTCGCGGCCATCGACCGTGTAGACCGAAGATAGATCATTTTCACAAAGCTCAGGGGTATTGCATGGATTCCATCGCTCTCAAGAACGTTCGCCGCATCCTTCCCGTGGTTGTTGCGGGGCTCAGCGCGCTGCTGCTGGCGCCGTGCTCGTCGGCGCAGAGTTTTCAAGCTCAAATTACCGGCGTTGTCAAGGATTCAAGCGGAGGGGTCGTGCCCGGCGCCACGCTGACGGCTACGAATATCGCTACCGGCGTGAAATCCTCAAACGTGAGCAATTCGGAAGGGGTCTACCGCTTTCAGGCGTTGCCGCCCGCGGAATACCGGGTCACTTGCGAGTTAAGCGGCTTCAAACGCTTCGAACAAGGTCCGATCGCGCTCCAGGTCAATCAAGTCTTTGCGCTTGATATCACGCTGCAGCCCGGACAAACCAGTGAGCAAGTCACTGTCACCGGCGCTCCGCCCCCGCTTGAAACGGCAAGCGCCACCCTGGGACAGGTCGTCACCACCCGCAGCATCGAGAATCTCCCACTGAACGTACGAGACCCGCTGGCGCTTGTCGGCCTCACGCCAGGCGTCACGTTCGGCCCCAATTTCGGCAACGGCGGCGGTCAGGATGTCGGCCGGAACTTCTTCAAGTCGGATTTCAATGTGGGCGGCGGCCGATCGGGCTCCCAGGAGATCCTGCTCGACGGCGCCCCCGATACGACCTCGGACATCAACCGCGGGGTGATCGATCCGCCGGTCGATTCCGTGCAGGAGTTCAAAGTGCAGGCGAACAGCTATGACGCGCAGTTTGGGCGTACATCCGGCGGCGTCGTGAACGTCATCACCAAATCCGGCACAAACGCTCTCCATGGCGTCGCCTATGACTTCGAGCGCCACAGCGTCATGGACGCCAATAATTTCTTCAACAATCGCAGCGGGCTGGGTCTTTCTTCATTTCAGCGCCATCAATTCGGCGGCAATCTTGGCGGCGCCGTGCTCAAGAACAAGTGGTTCTTTTTCGGCGACTATGAGGGATTGCGCCAGGGCTACCCAACCACGTCCATCACGACGGTTCCCTCCGCTCTCCAGCGCCAGGGAGATTTCTCTCAAACCTACGCCAGTAACGGCAGCCTGATCACGATATATGATCCCAATACCCTCGTCACTCTGCCTAATGGTTCCCGGCAGCGAAGTCCGTTCGACGGCAACGTAATTCGGCCGGACCGCTTCGATCCCGTTGCAGCCAATACGCTCCAGTTTTTTCCCGCGCCGAATATCGCCGGCAATCCCGTTACGGGCCAGAACAATTACATCTATTCCGCCAAGTCCGTCACGAATAGCGATAAATACGATTTGCGCACCGATGCCAATTTCACCGAAAGCACGCGAATGTTCTTCCGCTTCTCGCGCCAGCAGGATTTGCGGTCGGTGCCCGGCAACCTGCCGCTCCCGATCGGCGGCGGCCGGAACACTTCGGATCACTACACGCAAGCGGTCGCGGATCTGACACACGTGATTTCACCATCCACGGTGGCGGACATGCAGTTTTCTTTCACCAGGGCGCTCGCATCGCAAGTCGGTGCGTCGCAAGGGTTCAATCTGTCATCGCTCGGCTTCCCGGCCGCCTATCTAAGCCAGGTGCAATCTCAGTTTCCGGTCTTTAACATCGGCGACACGGTGGGCACATCAAACGGAAGCGATTCCTTCACCCAGTTCCAGCCTCGAAATATGTTTTCCACCCTGGGGAGCGTTAGTTATCTTCGCGGCAAGCACAGCTTCAAATTCGGCGGCGACTGGCGCATCCTCGATTTCAACGAAGCGCAAAACACGTCCGCTTCGGGCACATACTCCTTTGGCCGCACGTTTACGCAGGGACCCAATCCTATCCAATCGAGCGCCGCGGCCGGTTACGGCTTCGCTTCGTTCCTCTTAGGCGATGCGGCGAGCGGCACCGTGCGGCAGATCAATCCCATCTCCACGCAAGGGTTCTACTACGCTGCGTTCGCGCAGGACGACTGGCACGTAACCGAAAAGCTGACGTTGAATCTCGGGCTTCGTTGGGATGTGAGCATCGGCAATCGCGAGAAGTACGATCGCCTCGCGTACCTGGATTTGGGGACTCCGAATCCGCTTGGCCCGCCCGCCGGACTGCCGGATTTGCAGGGTGTGCTCGGCTGGATTGGCGAACGGAACAGCCTCGACCAGCAGAATACGGATTGGATCAATTTCGGCCCGCGCTTCGGCCTCGCCTATAGCATCGACTCCAAAACAGTGCTGCGCGGCGGATATGTCATCTTCTTTCTGCCGAAAACCGTACAGGGAAATGGCGATGGCGCGATTGAAGCCTTCCGGGATACGCCGATGGTCGCCACCATCGATGGGGTTACGCCCGCCAATCGCCTGAGCAATCCCTTTCCGCAAGGCATTTTGCCGCCGCTCAACGATCGCGATCCGCTAGCTAATGTGGGCGCCAGCGTAGGAGCGCCGACGCGTGATTACAGAAACGGCTATTCCCAGACCTGGAGCTTTGGCATTCAGCGCGAATTGCCGTTTAAACTCCTTCTCGACGTCCACTACTGGGGCAATAAGGGAACGGGGCTGCTGACCACCTGGAACATCAATCAAATACCCAATCAGTACCTGGCGCTCGGATCGAAGTTGAATGACAAAGTTACGAATCCGTTTTACGGCCTGATTGCTACGGGCGCGCTTTCGGGGCCCACTACTTCGCGGCAGCAGTTGCTCCGGCCCTATCCGCAGTATTCGGGCGATTCCGGGGTCCAGCAGGTTTTCGTGTCGAACGGAAATTCGACGTATCACGCAGGCACGATTCAGGTAGAGCGGCGGCTTGCGACCAATCTCACGTTCCTCGCCGCCTATACGCGTTCCAAAGCAATCGACGACGTTCGCACTCCTCAGGACTACTACAACCGCACG
>Ga0134125_10002444_pt1 | contig 22056 bp, 19 predicted proteins | sample KB31751_FD_96464 | JGI IMG/M metagenome (GOLD analysis project Ga0134125, IMG submission 96464) | Terrestrial soil microbial communities with excess Nitrogen fertilizer from Kellogg Biological Station, Michigan, USA - KB3-175-1 | ecosystem: Environmental > Terrestrial > Soil > Unclassified ... | reverse complement strand
CTCACGCCGTCGAGCCGCTCGAGCTCGAGCTCGACGACGCGCGCGTGATCGCCGCGCTGCGCGGCCAGGTCGGCGAGCTCGGCGAGGGTGGCGGCGCGCATGGCGGCGTCATTCGACGCGGCGGACAGCGCTTCGCCGAACGCCTTGTCGGCGCGCTCGGCGTCGCCGAGCCGATAGCGATAGAGGTAGCCGAGATCGAACCAGCCCGCCGGTGCCGCCGCGCTGCCGTCGCGCAGCGCGCGCTCGACCACGGCGCCGAGCTCGCGCGCGTTGTCGCCCGCCGCGTAGAGCCGCTCGAGCAGGAAGCGCACCGCCGGTGAATCGGCCGCGTGCACCTCGCCCGAGACCGCCGCCTGCAGCGCCGCTTCGCTCGCTCCCGCCGCGTCGTAGAGCCGTCCCGCGTACGCCAGGAACTCCGCCTTCACGCGCGGATCACCGACGGCGTCCGCGATCTTCTTGCACTGCGCCGCCGCCGCCGTGCGATCGCCGTCGCGCAGCGCCAGGCGCAACAGCGCGAGCAGCGCCGTCACGTCGCTCGGGTTGATCTCGACGGCGGCCGCGTAGCTCTGCCGCGCCGCCGCCAGGTTGCCGACGGCGCGCTCGTACAGCCCGCCGCGCTCGGTCTCGAGCGCCGCGCGATACGCCGGCGTCGGCGCCAGCTTGATCTCGCCCTCGAGCGCCGCGAGCTGATCGTCGAGCGAGCCGGCCCTGATCGCAGTCTTGCGATAGGCGCGCGCGATGTGCAGCGCCGGCCGCCGCGCGTACGCGTCGCGGATCGCCTCGAGCGCGCCCCGGGCGTCGTCGAGCGGATAGGAGCGCAGCGCGGCCACGTCGTGCAGCGCCTGCGCCGCATCCCCGTCGTCGACGAGCGTAGGCAGCAGCGCCTCGAGGAACTGCGCGGTCAGCCGCGCGCGCGCCAGCTCGGCCTGGCTCGCCTGCATTCCGTCGAGCGCGAGGATGCCGTTGGCGTCGATCTCTGCCGGCTCTTCGCGCGTGCGCTCAGTCGTGCTGCCCGGGTCCGATCCCTGTTCCATGGGGCCTTTTCGCTCGTCGGGGAGTTTCCCATTATACCGCGTCGGACCGCCCCGTTGTAAGCTCCCGGCGTGTTCGTCGACTTCTTCTACGAGCTCCGCAAGCGCGGCGTGAAGGTCGGTCCGCAGGAGGCGCTCGCCGTCGCCGAAGCGCTGGCGCGCGACCTACACGAGACCACGCTAGATGGTTTTTATGAAGTCACGCGTGCGCTCTGTGTGCATCGAGAGCAGGATCTGGACGCGTTCGACACCGCGTTCGCCAGCTACTTTCACGGCATCGAGGTCGAGGCGCTGCAGATCTCCGAGGAGCTGCTCGACTGGCTCGCCAACAACGCGCCGCGCCGCGAGCTCACCGACGAGGAACGCCAGCTCCTCGAGTCGCTCGATCTGAAGGAGGCGCGCCGCCGGCTCGAGGAGCGGCTGCGCGAGCAGCGCGAGCGTCACGACCGCGGCAACCGCTGGGTGGGGACGGGCGGCACGTCGCCGCACGGACGCGGCGGCACGCATCCGACGGGCATCACTGTCGGTGAAGGACCCGACGGCGGACGCAGCGCGGTGGCGCGCGCAGGCGCCCATCGCTTCCGCGAGCTGCGCGGCGATCTCAACCTCGACGTGCGCTCCATCGAGCTCGCGCTCCGGCGGCTGCGCGCGTTCGTGCGCGAAGGCGCGCTCACCGAGCTCGACGTCGAGGCGACGATCGACAAGACCGCGTCGAACGCGGGCGAGCTCGAGATCGTGATGCGCCCCGAGCGCCGCCCCGACGTCAAGGTGCTCTTGCTCATCGACGTCGGCGGCTCGATGGATCCGCACGTGCAAGTGTCCGAGCGCCTCTTCTCGGCGGCGAAGCGCGCCACGCATTGGAAGCGGCTCGACACCTTCTACTTCCACAACTGCCTCTACGGCCACGTCTACCCGACGACGTGGCTGCGCAACGGCGTCGCCATTCCGCAGCTCCTCGCGGAGCGCGACGCCAGCTGGAAGCTAATCGTCATCGGCGACGCGCTCATGCATCCGTCCGAGCTGTGGCAGACCGGCGGCTGGGGCGGGCAGGACTTCGACAACGACGTGCCGGGGCTGGCGTGGATGGATCTGGTCGCGCGCCACTTCCGCAAGACGGCGTGGCTCAACCCCGAGCCCGAGCGCTTCTGGCGCGGCACCGCGCAGACGGTCGGCAACTTGTTCCCGATGTTCCGCCTCTCGCTCGACGGGCTGGCGCAAGCCGTCGCGCATCTCACGCGTGGCAGGAGACCCTGATGCGCTTCGCAATCCTCTTCGTGGCAGCCATGACGCTGGTGACCGATAACATGAAATATCCCGAGACTCCGCGCGACGCGATCGTCGACGACGTTCACGGCGTGAAGATCCCCGATCCCTATCGCTGGCTCGAGGACGCGACCAAGCCCAACGTCAAGGCGTGGATGGCCGCCGAGGACAAAGAGGCGCGCGGCTTTTTGTCGCAGCTGCCGGGGCGCGACAAGCTGCTCGCGCGCTTCAGGGAGCTCTTCTACCTCGAGTCGGTGTCGCCGCCGCACCACTTCGGCAACCGCTACTTCTACACGCGGCGCCACAAGGACAAGGAGAAGGCGGTCCTCTATTGGAAGGAAGGCGCGAGCGGCGAAGAGAAGGTGCTGCTCGATCCCAACACGCTGTCGGCCGACGGCTCGACCTCGCTCGGCGTGTGGAACCCGTCGTGGGACGGCAAGACGCTCGCCTACGGCCTCAAGCCCAACAACAGCGACGAGACCATCCTGCACGTCATGGACGTGGCGACGGGCAAAATCTCGACGGTCGACGTCATCCCCGGCGGCAAGTACGCCTCGCCGTCGTGGACGCCGAAGGGGGACGGCTTCTACTACACGTGGCTGCCGCCGTTGTCCGACAGCATCAAGCCCGACGTGCGTCCGGGCTACGCCGAGCTGCGCTATCACGCGCTCGGCGCGGATCCGGCGAGCGATCGCGTCGTGCACGAGAAGACCGGCAACCCCGAGACCTTCCTCGGCGGCTACGCCTCGAAGGACGGCCACTGGCTGTTCTCCGTCGTGCAGCACGGCTGGAACTCGACCGACGTCTACTATCGCGATCTGCGCAAGAAGGGCGACGCGTGGCATCCGTTCGTCGTCGGCAAGCCGTTCCAGTACAACGTCGAGGCCTACAAGGACGTCTTCTACGTGACGACCAACGAGGATGCGCCACGCTGGCGCGTCTTCCGCGTCGACACCCACAAGCTCGATCGCAAGAGCTGGCGCGAGATCGTGCCCGAGCGCAAGGACGCCGTGATCGAAGACGCCAGCGTGCTCGGCGCGCACCTCATGGTGCGCACGCTGCGCGACGCGTCGAGCCACCTCGAGGTGCGCGGGCTCGACGGCAAGCTGGTGCGCGAGGTGCAGCTGCCCGGCATCGGCACGGTCGCCGCGGTCGTCGGCGATCCCGACGACGACGAGGCCTACTTCTCGTTCGTCTCGTTCAACATCACGCCACGCTCGTTCAAGACGTCGATGAAAAAGGGCGGCCTCGAGCTGTTCTACGAGGTCAAGGTTCCCGTCGACACGGCGCCCTACACCGTCGAGCAGGTCTGGTACCCGTCGAAGGACGGCACCAAGATCTCGATGTTCGTGGTGCGTCGCAAGGACATGCCCAAGAACGGAACCACGCCGTTCTTCCTGACCGGCTACGGCGGATTCCAGGTCTCGATGACGCCCGGCTTCTACGCGTCGATCTTCCCGTGGCTCGAGGCGGGCGGCGGCTACGCGGTGCCCAACCTGCGCGGCGGCGGCGAGTACGGCGAGGAGTGGCACAAAGCGGGGATGCGCGAGAACAAGCAGAACGTGTTCGACGATTTCGCCGCGGCCGCCGAGTGGCTGATCGCCAACCAGTACACGACGAGCGGCAAGCTCGCGATCAGCGGCGGCTCCAATGGCGGCCTGCTCATGGGCGCCGCGGTCACGCAGCACCCCGAGCTGTTCCGCGCGGTCATCTGCGCGGTGCCGCTGCTCGATATGATCCGATATCATTTGTTTGGCAGTGGCAAAACCTGGATTTCAGAATACGGATCAGCCGAAGATCCAAAGGAATTCCAGTGGCTGTACGGATACTCGCCGTATCAAAAGGTAAAGCAGGGCACTAAATATCCCGCGCTCCTCATGATGTCGGCCGACTCCGACGATCGCGTCGACCCCATGCACGCGCGCAAGATGACCGCGGCGCTGCAGTGGGCCCAGGGCGGGTCGCCCAAGGACAACCGGCCGATCCTCATGCGCATCGAGAAGCACGCCGGCCACGGCGGCGCCGATCTCGTGAAACAAGCGGTCGAACAGTCGGCGGATTCATATGCCTTTTTGATGTACGAGCTGGGAATGAAACCGTAACCAACTTTTGACTTGACGATCGGATCCGAGAGGATCATTTTGGCCCCGGTTCATTCCTCAGCGGAGGCGATCGTGGCTGCGAAACAGACCCGTCGTTCGATCTCGGTGCGCGGTACGACGTACGACAATCTCCGTCGGTACTGCGCCGAGCAGGACATCTCGATGAGCGAGGTGGTGGAAGAGCAGATCGCGCGTCTGCTCGAGCGTCCGAGCGCGGCCGGCCGTCCCGCGCCGGTGCCCTACGAGAAGGTCGTGGCGCCGCGCATCGCGCGCGCGCCCAAGGGCGACTACCGTACGATTCGCTTTTAGTTTCGTACGAAACTAATGCGGTAAGTATTCTTCGGAAAAGCCGTCGAATTCCATCTTGGCGCCGCACGCGCTGCACTTGGGCGCGTGCGTCGTGGCGGCTCCCGGCTGGTACGGAATGCTGCGCGCCTCTTCGGTGCCGCAGCTCGGGCAGACGAACGGCAGCTTCGCCGACTTGACCGTGGCGCTGCCGAGCAGGTTCGGAATCATCGTGACCTGATTGGCGACGGCGGCGGAGATGTCCTCCAGGACCACGTCGCGCGCGCCCAGCTTGTTCATGAAGTGCTCGAGCGCGCGCACGCCGAGCGACGAGATGCCGCGCACGCCGTCGAGGCGCAAGGTGACGCGCTGGCCCGGCTTGGCGGCCTCGAGGATCTGGTGGCCGTCGAACTTCTCGTCGATTTTGCCGGCGAGCGTGGCGCGGATGCCGCCGTCGTCGCTCGGGCCGATCTCGATTTTCACCATCTGAAGCTTTTTCTCCTACGTTGCTCCGTCGAGGTACAGGTGCAGGGCGCTGCCGCGGGCGAGCGCGGTGCGGTTGGAACCGGAGACGTGCATGACGGCGGTGACCTCGGTGAAGCGGCCGCGCATGGCGTGCGCGATGAGCTGATTGGCCGCGCCGTAGGTGAGCATGAGCCCGAGGCCGGCGCCGCTCGTGCCTGGCGCGGGGCGCGCGGTCTTGGGATCGAGCAGCTTGGTGAGCGAGCGCTGGATGTTGCCGCGCTCGAGCGCGCCGAAGCGATCGGCGACGCTGACCACGAAGTTGCGGCCGTCGCAGCCGTAGTGGAGCTTGACCTGCTGGTTGGGCGCGAGCTGCACCGGCGTGCGGCGGTCGAGCCCGGCGTGGATCGCGGTGCCGCCGGCGTCACGAGGCGCGTCGTAGATGGCGTTGAGCAGCAGCTCCTCGGTGGCGACCTCGATGCGGCGCTTCTTCTCGTCCGACAGCTCGAGCGCGGCGGCGAGCTCCATGACGGCGTCGAGCGCGCGCTCTTTGTCGTCGCTGGATTGCACGACTGCCTCGGTCGTGGAGAAGCCCTGGATCAAATAGGGATGCGCGCCGAGGGGCGAGCCACCGTCGGAGAACGCGCGGCGCAGCGCCACCGCCAGATCCTGCTCGTCGGGGCCGTCGAAGCTGCGCTGCTCCTGCGGCAGATCGAGCCAGCCGCCGAGCTTGGGCACCACGTGGTGCACGTTCTGCGACGCCAGCGTGGCGAGCAGCCGCTTCTTGGCGTGCACGCCGGCGGTGACGACGATCGGGATCGCGGGATAGAACTCGGCGACCTGACGTACCAGGGTCATTGGATCGGCCGCCGGATCGACGTCGAGGTCGAGGACCGCGACCTTCAGCTCGCCGGGCGCCGCCTTGGGCATTTGCGCGGGCGAAAGCGCGTGATTGACCCCGATGCCGACGGCGCCGAGCGCCTGGGCCACGCGGCGGATGGTGGCCGGGTGGCGTGTGACCACCGTGCCGCGCCCGTGCTGGGGCAGGTGCGAATCCGTCGACAAGAGGGCCACAGCCCATCATAGCGGAATTTTCCCCGCTCGTGGCGTGCTTTCTTGCAACATGGGGTACGCAATGGCCGACGAAAACGCACCCGCCATGTCCGGCGACACCAAGCCATGTCCTTATTGCGGCGAGGAGATCAAGAAGGTGGCGGTGCGCTGCAAGCACTGCCAGGCCGATCTATCGAAACCGCCGGCTAATCCGCCGACGTCGTCGGCTGGGGCCAAGCCCGTCGACGGCGACCCCGACTTCGACAGGGGCGCGTCGCCGGGGGCGCAGAAGCCGATGGACGACTTCGAGGTGCGCTTTCTCGAGTTCGCCTACAAGACGACGGAGACGCTCAACGTGCCGTCGGTGGCGCACGCGCTCAAGATGAAGACGGCCGACGTGTCGGAGAAGCTCGAGGACATGGCGGCGCGCGACGTCATCGGCCGCGAGGTCGACGACGAGGGCAACGTCTTCTTCACCATCCCGGGGCGGCCGGCGTCGCGAGGGCCGGCGAATCCGCCGCTGGCGACGGTGGGGCCGGCCGGGCAGATGGTGCACGTCAGTCCGCCGTCGGACGGCACGGCGGTGACGGCGCTGGTGCTCAACATCATCCTCCCCGGCGTCGGCTCGCTGGTCGCGGGACGCACGTCGCAAGGCGTGCTGCAGCTGGTCTTGTGGGTCGTAGCCTTTCCGCTGTGCTTCGTCTTGATCGGCTTTCCGATGCTGCTCGCGATATGGGTCTGGTCGCTGGTCACGGGGATCCAAATCCTCGAAGAGTCCAAACGCCGCCAAACTGCTTCGTGATTCGCATGCTTGCGATTTATTAGGAGGCACGCTCCGCCGATCAGGCGTACAATCGGACTGTCGGAGGTGTGCTCATGCTCTCTCGTTTGGGTTTGGCGCTCTCAGCGTGGCGATTGGTCGCGCGGCGGGTGCTCCTCGTCGGTGGCGCGCTCGTCGTCGGCGGAGTGTTGGCCGTCGCAATCGGTGGCGCGCCGGCGTCGCTGGCGCCGGCGATCGGCCACGAGTATCGGCTCGTGCTCGACGCCGAGTCCGATCCGCCGTGCGTGTACGGCTCGGCGTGGAACGACGGCGACGTCGTGATGCCGCACGACAACACGGACGGCAAGACCGTGAAGTTCACGAGCCGTTACGACTTCCAGGACGGCTGCACCTGGGAAGCGACGGAGACGCTGACGCCGTCGGAGACCGGCTACGACTACGAGTACGTCGAGCACATCGTGGAGTGCAAGAAGGACGCGACGCCGGGCCTGGCGTGTCCGCGTCACGGGCACGTCACGGTCGTTCCGGCGCTGTAGCCGCTACTGAATGACGACGGTCCCCTGCGACGCAGGCGGACTGATCACCGCGCTCGGGTCTGGCGTCGTGCTGCCCGTACGCGTATTGAACCGCACTCTTCCGACGGCGCCACCACCTCCGCCTGCTCCGTTACCGTTATCGCCCGGGCTTCCTGTCGGATTCGCTCCCGCGCCGCCGCCGCCGCCGTTGGCTGCACCCGTCGCGGTACCTCCGGCGGCACGCGCGGAAGTGAGATCTCCGGCCTTACCTGGAGCCGCGCTCACATCACCGCCGCCACCGCCGCCGCCACCGTTCGCCGCCAGTTTGCCGGTCGCAGCTACGTTGATGGTGGATGCTTCGACCAAGATGCCGCCGCCGGCGCCGCCGCCGCCGCCGCCGTGGGTGGCGTCGCCGGGCGCGCCGCCGCAACCGCCGGCGTTGATGCCGCCGCTGACGCTGATCGTGCCCTGCGCGGCGAGCTGCAGCGCGGCGCCGCCGCCACCGCCGTTGCCGTTGGTCGTGCCCGCAGTCCCGCTGGATCCGCCGCCGAAGCCGCCGAGGAGCGGACTGATCGCCGCGGCACCTGCGACCGCGCCGGCGGTGCCGCCGTTGGTGCCGCCGTGCTTGCCGCCGGCGCCGCCGACGTCGCCGTAACCGCCGCCGCCGCCGCCCGCCAGCGCGTCGGCGACCGAGCCGCCCGCGCCGGTGCCGGCCGCGTTCGTCGGGCCGGAGCCGCCGATGGTGCCGCCCGGGCCGGCGACGGTGCCGACGCACAACGTCGACGTCGCCATCAGCGCTTGCGTGGGATCCATGTAGCCGCGCGCGTCGATGGTGCCGGCGACGGTGAGATCGCTCGCCGACAAGATCGACACGCCCGCCGACGCCGCCGAGTGCTTGAAGACCACGAGCGTGCTCGCCGGGATCGTCAGCTTCGCGAAGGTCCAGATGCCGACGCCGCTGGCGACGTGGAAGCCGATGCCGTTCTCGACGCCGCGCGAGCCGGGCGCGACGTTGGGCATGCGTACCGACGCGCCGGCGCCGTCCTGGATCTCGCCGGTGTCGGCGTCGAAGACGAGCAGCGGCTGCGTCAGCGTCGGCTCCTTCAGGCCGGCGTACACGAAGTCCGAGGCGACCGCGGGCGCCGTCGGTTGCAGCGCGAGGCAGTCGACGCCGGCCGTGTTGCAGCCGATCACGCAGGCGGTCGTGTCGACGCCGGTGCCGTCGGGGTTGCAGACCGAGAGCATGCCGCCGGTGCAGGTCGAGTCGCCGGGGGTGCAGACGGGGCTGAGGTCGGGCTCGTCGCCCAGGTCGCCGGCGGCGCTGCCCATGTCGTTGTCGCCGTTGGAGCCGAGATCGTCCTTGCTGCCGCCGGGGTTGAACGAGCAGCCAGTGACGAAAATCACGAAAGCGATGGTGTGTTTCACGGGCGCATCTTACCCAAATCCAGCTCGAGCAGGCGGACTCGCAACCCTCCGTTCGACAACGGATGCTCGGCCAAGACGCGGGCGCCGACGGCGTCGACGAGGCGCGCGTCGGAGACGAGCAGGGCGGCGCGCCAACCGGCGAAGCGCGCGCGCAGGGCGCGGCCGATGGCGCCGTAGAGCGAGCGCAACGCGCGCGGATCGCCGAGGCGGCGGCCGTAGGGCGGGTTCATGATCACGGTGCCCGGGCCGGGCGGCGGCGCCAGGTCCTCGAGCTCCGACTGCACGAGCGTCACGTGCGCGGCGAGGCCGGCGCGTTCGGCGTTGTGCGTGGCGGCAGTGACGGCGGCCGGCGAGCGGTCGCTGCCGACGATGGGCGCGGGCGGCGCGGGCAGGCGCGCGGCTTCGGCCTCGTCGTGGAGCGCGGCGAAGCGGGCGGCGTCGAAGGTCGGCCACGAGGCGAAGGCGAACTTGCGCGCCAGCCCGGGTGCGAGGCGCATGGCGATCGCGCAGGCTTCGAGCGGCAACGTGCCGGCGCCGCACATCGGATCGACGAGCGGCGTCGACGGATCCCAGCCACACAAAAGGAGCAGCGCGGCGGCGAGCGTCTCGCGCAGCGGCGCGTGGGCGATCTCCTGGCGCCAGCCGCGGCGGTGCAGGAGCTCGCCCGAGCTGTCGACGCTGACGGTGAAGACGTCGGACACGCCGCGCACGAGCACCTTCTGCGCCTCGCCCTCGCCACTTTCGCGGGTGGGGAGCGTCTCGCGCAGCCGATCGGCGATGGCGGAGCCGAGGTTCTCGGCGATCCCGCCGGTGTGATAGAGCCGGCTGCCCGACTGCGAGGCCGAGATGGTGACGGGGCGCGCGGGATCGACGAAGCGCTCCCACGGCAGCGTGCCGGCGCGGCGGCGCATCTTGGCGAACTCGCGCGCTTCGAAGCTGCCGACGCGCACGAGGATGCGGGTGGCGGTGCGCAGCCACAGGTTGGCGCGATAGAGGACGTCGGGGTCGCCGGCGAATTCGACGCCGCCGGCGACGGTGCGGACGTCGCGCACGCCGGGCAGCGCGGCCACTTCGCGCGCGAGCACGGCTTCGATGCCGGGCGCGGCGACGGCGAACATGGCGAGCGCGTCGGCCGTCGAGGCCACGCGCGCGCGATCGCCCTTGGCCGGCTTCGCCCGCGGCGCGCTCTTCTGCCCGCGCGACTCGCCCGGCTGCGGCATCTTGGCCGAGCGGCCGCCGAACACGAGGTGCGCCAGGATCTCGACGGTGCCCGAGCCGCCGGCAACCGGCGAGTCGGCGTGCGCGGCGAGCGTGAAGCCGAGCGACTCCCCTTTTTCGCGCACGGCGGCGAGCGCGTCGCGGCGCAGGTTGGCGTCGCTGACGTCGCCGCCCTTGACGCGCTTGTCGGCGACCTCGAACTGCGGCTTCACCAGCACCACGCCCTCGGCGCCGGGCCGCAGGCGGAAGGCGAGCCCGCGCAGCATGTTGCGCGCGGCGATGAAGCTGACGTCGACGGTGAAGAAGTCGAAGGGGCCGGGCGCCGTGTCGAGCGAGAGCGTCTTCCAGTGCACGCCCTCGAGGTTGGTCACGCGCGCGTCGTCGCGCAGCGACGGATGCAGCTGCCCGGTGCCGACGTCGACGGCGGTGACGTGCGCGGCGCCGTGCGCGAGCAGCGCCTCGGTGAAGCCGCCCGTCGAGGCGCCGACGTCGAGGGCGCGCGCGCCACGGATCTTGGCGGCGAGCCCGAAGCGCTCGATGGCGGCTTCGAGCTTGAGACCTCCGCGACCGACCCGACCCCCGCGCTCGTCTCGACCGCCGCGCTCGCTCTTCACTAGTCGGTCGGTGGCGAGAGGTCGTGCACGGTCGTGTTGCCCGCCATGTCGCGCACGCCGCCGTCGCCGGTGTAGGGCGGCACGTCGACGGCGAAGTCGTATGGGTCCTTGTGCAGGTCGGGCAGCTCGGGCGGCGAGAACATGTCGCTGCACGCGCCCAACGCGAGGGCGGCGGCGGCGACGAGGAACAAGCGCTTCACGCGCCAAGTCTACTACAATGCCGCCATGCCGCGAACTGTGCTCGTCGGGGTGCTGCTCGTGGGGTGCGCGACGTCGACGACGGCGCAAGCCCAGCTCGTGCCGGTGGCGGCGGAGCCGATGTCGGTGGCCTGCGACGATCTCGATCTGCCGTCGCTGGCCGAGGCCATCGAGCGCGAGCTGCCGGCGCTCGAGAAGTCGTCGGCGACGCTGGCCGGCACGACCACGACGGCGCGCGACTACGCGACGCGCACGCTCCGGCCGATCCTGGCCTACGCCAAGGCCGACGATCGGCCGCACCTGTGCGGGGCGCTGCAGTATTCGATGAAGTGGCTGCGCGTCGGCAGCGAGCACGTGCTGTTCACCGCCTATCACACGCCGACGGTGCTCGGCTCGTTGACCAAGACCGAGACGTTTCGCTTTCCGCTCTATCGCCGGCCCAGGGACGCGGGGGCGAAGCTGACGACGGCGCAGATCCTCGGCGGCGGCCTGGCCGGGCGCGGGCTCGAGCTGGTGTGGCTGGCCGATGCCTACGACGCGCTGGCGCTGCACGTCGAGGGCGCGGGCGTGATCATGCTGCCCGACGGGCGCGCCTTTCCCGTCGGCAGCGACGGGCACAACGGGCAGCCGTACCAGAACGTGTCGAAGCTGCTCATCGCCGATCACAAGCTGCCGTCGGGGCCGCCGCCGCCGTCGCATGCGCCGGGCAATCCCAAGGCGCGCGCGTACTTCGCGGCGCATCCGGCCGATCTCGACGTCTACTGGGGGCGCAACGCGCACTTCGTGTTCTTCCGTCCCGTCGCCAAGGCGGGCGGCGGGAAGTTCGGCGCGCTCGTCGCCGGGCGCTCGGTGGCGATCGACGAGGCGCGCGTGCCGATGGGCGCGCTCGTCTACGTGCGCGCGCAGAAGCCGGTCGTCGCGAACGGCACGATCACCGGCTGGCAGCCGATGACGCGGCTCGTGCTCGGGCAGGACACCGGCGCCGGCATCCGCGGGCAGCGCATGGACGTCTATTTCGGCGAGGACGAGGTGGCGCTCGCCGCCGCCCAGGCGATGACGGTGCAAGGCGACGCCTGGGTGCTTATGTCCAAGTGATGACCACCCGCGCGCGCGTGTGGCAGGGCGACCTCACGACGCTCGACGTCGACGCGATCGTGAACGCGGCCAATTCGTCGCTGCTCGGTGGTGGCGGGGTCGACGGCGCGATCCATCGCGCGGCCGGGCCGGAGCTCGTCCACGAATGCCGCCTGCTCGGCGGCTGCAAGACCGGCGACGCCAAGATGACGCGCGGCCATCGGCTGAAGGCGCGGCACATCATCCACACCGTCGGGCCGGTGTGGCGCGGCGGTGACGCGGGCGAGCCGGCGCTGTTGGCGTCGTGCTATCGGCGCAGCCTCGAGCTCGCGCACGAGGCGAATCTCGCCAGCGTCGCGTTCCCCGCGATCTCGACGGGCATCTACGGTTACCCCGTCGACGAGGCGGCGAAGATAGCGGTGCGCGAGGTCATGACCTGGCTCGCCGCGCACGAGCAGCCGCGCGAGGTCGTGCTCTGCACCTTCGGCGGCGACGCCACGCGCGCGTTCGAGCGGGAGCTCGGCGCGTGGCGGTGATCGAGACCGATATCCCGGCGCGGCTCGACCGCCTGCCGTGGGCGCGCTGGCACTGGCTCGTGGTGGTGGCGCTCGGGATCACCTGGATCCTCGACGGGCTCGAGGTCACCATCGTCGGCTCGCTCGGGTCGGTGCTGCAGGAGCCGTCGACGCTGGCGCTGACGGCGCGCGACGTCGGCTTGTCGGCGACGGCGTACATCGCGGGCGCGATCTCGGGCGCGCTGTTCTTCGGGCGGCTCACCGATCGGCTCGGGCGCAAGAAGCTGTTCCTGGTGACGCTCGGCGTCTATCTCGGCGCCACCGCGCTCACGGCGCTGTCGTGGAGCTTCTGGTCGTTCGCGCTGTTTCGCGCGTTCACCGGCTTCGGCATCGGCGGCGAGTGTGCGGCGATGAACTCGGCGATCGACGAGCTCCTGCCCGCGCGCGTGCGCGGCTTCTGCGACATCGCGCTCAACGGCACCTACTGGGTGGGCGCGGCGCTCGGCGCGCTGGCGTCGGCGGTGCTGCTCAATCCGCGCGTCATCGGCCACGCGCTCGGCTGGCGGCTGGCGTTCGGGATGGGCGCAGTGCTCGGCTTCTCGATCCTGTTCATCCGGCGCCTGTTGCCGGAGAGCCCGCGCTGGCTGCTCACGCACGGGCGCGCCGAGGAAGCGGAACAGGTGGTGCGGCAGATCGAAGCGACGATCATGCGCGAGGAGAAGCTGACGTCGCTGCCGCCGCCGAAGGGCCTGTTGCGCGTGCACGTGCGGCCGCACACCAGCATCGGCGACGTCGTGCGCATCCTCGGCGGGCCCTATCGGCGGCGCACGATGCTGGGGCTCGGGCTGATGATCTCGCAGGCGTTCTTCTACAACGCCGTGTTCTTCACGTACGCGCTCGTGCTGTCGACCTTCTACGGCGTGGCGCCCGAGCACGTCGGCTTCTACATCGTGCCGTTCGCGCTCGGTAACTTCCTCGGGCCGCTGACCATCGGGCGCCTCTTCGACTCGATCGGGCGGCGGCCGATGATCGCCGGGACCTACGCGGCGTCGGCGGTGATGCTGCTGGTGACCGGCTTCCTGTTCGATCGCGGCGTGCTCACGGCGACGACGCAGACGATCTTGTGGAGCGTCATCTTCTTCGTGGCGTCGTCGGCGGCGTCGAGCGCGTATCTGACGGTGAGCGAGGTCTTCCCGCTCGAGATCCGCGCCATGGCGATCGCGGTCTTCTACGCCATCGGCACCGGCGTGGGCGGGCTTCTGGCGCCGGCGATCTTCGGCGTGCTCATCGAGTCGAAGTCGCGTTCGGCGCTGTTCGGCGGCTATGCCTTCGGCGCGGCGCTCATGCTCGGCGGCGCGGCGGTGGCGTGGTTCCTCGGCGTCAAGGCCGAGCGCCGCTCGCTCGAGGAGCTGGCGCTGCCAACATGAAGAGCAGGATCCACGAAAGCATCGACACGAGCGCGCCGGCGCGCAGCCCGGGCGTGCGGTAGCGGAACGCGATCCGGTGCGTGCCCGCCGGGATGGCGACGGCGCGCGCGACCTCGTCGGCACGCACGATCGGCGCCGGCGCGCCGTCGACGGTGGCCCGCCAGCCGTCGGCGAAGGCGTCGAGCAGCACCGCGTAGCCGGCGGTGGGCGCGATGCACGCGAGGTCGACGGCTTCGGGCTCGGGCGTGGTGATCAGGCACGGCGTGAGCCTGCCGTCGAGGGCGAGGCTGGCGGCGACGAACGCGCGCGGGCGATGCTGGCGGTTCTCGGCGAGCACGAGGCCGCCGAGCTCGGCGCGCGCGACGAACGGCGTGTTGGCGACGGCGCCGGCGGGCAGGATCACCCAGCGCACGTCGAAGCGATCGAGGAGCTGCGCGCCCTCGTTGGCGCCCGCGTCCCAGACGGCATGCCAGCGCGCTTCGAGCGCCGGCTCGTAGCCGGGCACGTGCGCGAGGCCGTAGGGCACGCCCGCGTTCTCGAGGCCGGTGTCGCGCTGCGCGATCGACGCTTCGGCGCGCGTGGCCGCCTGCGAGCGCGGCTGCAGCCCCGGCAGACGATAGATGCGCGGCCGCGGCTCGTGCGGCGCCGTCGGGATCGCGGCGAGGAGCGGCGGCACGCGCGTGACCGCCTCGCGCGGCACGAGCGGCTGCACGACCCAGCCTTCGACCGCGAGGTGGAGCGCGATCGCGCCCAGCGCCAGCGACGGGCGGCGGAGGACGAGCGCGCCCGCGACGGCGGCGCCCGCGAGCGCTGCGCCCCAGGCGTGGAACAGCGCGAACGGCAGCGCGAGGGCGGCGAGCACGATCGCCAGCGTGATCCGCGCCCGCTTTGCCGCGAAGGCGCGCGAAAAGCCGACGCCGGCGAGGATCGCCACGATCGTGACGACGGCGCTGACGTGCTTCTCGGGATAGCGGATCAGCCGTTCGGGCAGCGCGATCGTGCGATAGACGGCGTAGATCGGCGTGTAGCGCCCGAGCGCGAGCACGAGGAGCGCGCCGGCGACGACCGCGAGCGCGCGCGCCTGCCGCTCGCCACGCGCCACCGCGTACCCGGCGAACGCGAGCACCGGCGCGCCGAGATAGACGCTGAAGGCCCACGTCGCCTCGAGGTGGCGCCCGTTGGCCTCGTCGGGCAGCGGCAGCCGCGGCCAGGCGAGCTCGAGGAGGCGGCGCGGATGCATCGACCACACGGTCGCATCGGCGAACGGCAGCCCGCTGGCGCGCTCGGAGGCGCCGAGCAGGTGCAGCGACGGCAACAGCGACTCCATCGCCAGCGGCAGCGCCGCCGCCAGCGTGCCGAAGAGCCACAACAGACCGACCCCGCGGCGCGGCGCGCGCACCAGGGTCCAACCGAGCGCGAGCAGCCCCGCGTCGACGAGGCAGGCCGGCTCGCCCGACAAGATCTGCGCCGCCCACGCCGCCGCCGCCCACGCCGCCGCCCGTCGCCGCGCGCCGGGCGCGGCGAGCAGCAAGCGATCGATCGCCACGAGCAGCCACGGCGTCCACGCCAGGCTCAAGATCGGGATGCCGTCGACGATCACCGACGCTGCGTACCCCGACAGCCCGGCCGCCACGCCCGCCAGCGCTCCGCCCGCGCGATCGGCGCCGATGCGCCGCGCGAGCACGCTCGTCCCCGCCGCCAGCAACGCCAGATGCACAATCAACAACAGGTCGCTGCCCCACGCCGCCGGCACGAGCGCCACCAGCCACGCCGGCAGATAGGCCACGCCGTGCGCCGGATTGCCGGCGAACGAGATGCCGAGCCCCACGCCGTCGTTCCACTCCGGCACGCGCCCCGCAGCCAGCGCCGCGTGCAGGAACGCGCGCGACGGCAGCGTCCAGGTCAGCTGATCGCGCAGCGCGAACGTCTCGCCGCCGACGAGCGGCCGCAGATACGCGGCCGCGACGATCAGAGCGGCGAGCACCAGACCTGCGGCTTGTGTCGCGTCGTCACCGCCTCGACCGCCGCGGCCACCGCCAGCGCGCGCAGATCCTCGCCGTGCGGCGCGATGATCTGCATCCCGACCGGCAGCCCCGCCGCGTCGTAGCCGCACGGCACCGACACCGCCGGCATGCCCGACAGGTTCTGCGCGAAGGTGAAGGTCACCTGGCGGTTGATCTTGGCCTCGTCGAGCTCGCCGCCGGCTGCGTCCTTCGGGATCGGCGGCGCCGTCCCCGCCGTCGTCGGCGTGACGATCACGTCCACGTTCTCCCAGGCCCACTCGAAGTCGCGCACGACGAGCGCGCGCGCCCGCTGCGCCTTGACGAACGCCACCGCGCTCATGCCGCGCGCCATCTCGAACGCGATCCGCGTCGAGGGCGACATCGGCTCGCCGCGCTCGATGGCCGCGTCCATCGCCGCCGCGCCTTCGACGGTGAACGTCGCCGCGCCCACCGGCAGCGACAGCTCGATGTGCGGCAGATCCACCTCGACGAGCTGCCCGCCGACGACGCGCTCGGCCGCCGCGCGCACGATCGCCGCCACCTCGCCGTCCGCCCACTGCCACCAGCGCTCGCACACGCCGATGCGCAGCGGCTTCGGCAGATCGGGCAGCACCAGCCGCTCGTCGGTCATCACGCTGAACGCGAGCAGTGTGTCCTCCACCGTCGCCGCCAGCGGCCCCGAATGCTCGAGCGACCAGCACAGCACCGGCACGCCCTCCATCGGCACGCGCCCGAACGTGCCCTTGATCCCGACGACGCCGTTGTGCGCCGCCGGAATGCGCACCGAGCCGCCGCCGTCGTTGCCGAGCGCGATGGGGACCAGGCCCATGCCCACGCTCGCGCCCGAGCCGGTCGACGAGCCGCCGGTGTCGTGCGCCGGGTTGTAGGGGTTGCGCGCGATCCCGTGCCACGGATTGATCCCCGACGGCGCCACGCCCAGCTCCGACATGTTGGTCTTGCCGAAGATGATCGCGCCCGCCCCGCGCAAACGCGCGACCGTGACCGCGTCCGCCGTCGCGGGCTGCTTGCCGAGAAAGGATGTGCCGCAGGTCGTGCCGTAGCCGGCGACGTCGTACTCGTCCTTGACCGCGACCGGCACCCCGTCGAGATCCGAGCGCGGCGCCCCGCGCGCCCAGCGCATCGCCGACGCCTCGGCCTGGCGACGCACGTCGCCCCCGTCGAGGGCGATGAAGGTGCGCATCGGCGGGTCCATGCGGTCGAGCGTCTGCGCCGCGGTCAGCGCGCGCTCGGCCACCTGCACCGGGTCGGTCGAGCGCTTGCGATAGGCCGCCGCATAATCGGCGACCGTCGGGAACCGAAAGCTCATGGGCGGTGTTTCCGGACGTAATGCTGCGGCATGTACAATGGGGCCGGCTCGCCCTCGGCGGCGAAGTCGATCTCGCGCAGCTTGCGGTCGATGACGAGGCGCGAGAGGAGTCGCGGCATGGGGCCGCGCAGGATGCTCTCCGCGAGGCGCAATCCGATACCAGCCAGCCGTGGGGTCGACGATTTCATGTGCGGCATCACACTATCGCCGAAGGGAGTCGGAATAAAGTACTGGCACTCCTCGTTGCGACGTTGAAACTTTCCGCCACCGACGGACACTAGAGGAGATTGGTGCTCAAAGTGGTGACAGAAGACTCCAGCGCCGATGCCACGCCAATCCTGGAATTGCGCGGCATCTCGAAGATCTATCGCATGGGCGAGATCGAGGTGAAGGCGCTGCGCAACGTCGACTTCGTGGTTCGCCCCGGGGAGATGGTGGCCATCATGGGCGCCTCCGGCTCGGGCAAGTCGACCATGCTCAACCTCATCGGCACGCTCGATCGTCCCACCGAGGGCCAGTACCTCCTCGACGGCGAGCCGGTGCAGGACCTCGACGAGTTCGAGCTCGCCGAGCGGCGCAATCGCAAGATCGGCTTCGTGTTCCAGTCCTTCAACCTCTTGCCGCGCGACAATGCGCTCGAGAACGTCGAGCTGCCCATGGTCTACGCCGGCCAGCGGCGCGGCGAGCGGCGCAAGAAGGCGAAGCGCGCGCTCGAGCGCGTCGGCCTCGCCGATCGCATGGACCACCTGCCCAATCAGCTCTCGGGCGGCCAGCAGCAGCGCGTCTCGATCGCGCGCGCCATCGTCAACGAGCCGCTGCTCCTGCTCGCGGACGAGCCGACGGGCGCGCTCGATTCGTCGACGACCAAGCAGGTCATGGAGCTGTTCGTCGAGCTGCACCGCCAGGGCATGACGGTGGTGCTGGTGACACATGACCCCAACATCGCTGCCTACGCCGAGCGCGTGGTCAGCTTCTCCGACGGTGTCATCGTCAGCGACGAGACCAAGGCCAAGGATGGACATGCGAGCGACCGTAGTACTCACGCTGGTTCTGACCGCTAGCGCCGGCGTCGCGCACGCGGATGCGCGCAAGCTGACGCTGCAGGAGGCGGTGTCGCTGGCGCTGCGCACCGATCCGGCCGTAGGCGAGGCGCAGGTCACGAAGGACCGGGCGCGGCTCGGCGTCTTTCGCGCGCAGCTCGATCGCTTTCAGCTGAAGGCGGACGGATCGATCAACGAGCTGTGGAACAAGAGCAGCATCGGCCTGCCGCCGCAGCTCAACTGCACCGTCGCGGCGGCGGGGCAGAACTTCACGGTGCCGGTCTCGTCGGCGAGCGACTGCACCGCGGCGACGTTCATGCTGCCTGCCGGTGCGCCGGCGCCGATGATCACGGGGGCCGCGCCCGACTCGTTGTGGCAGGGCCTGTCGAACCTCACGATCCAGGGCAACTACTTTCTGTTCTCCGGCTTTCGCGTCGAGGCCAACGTCAGGAAGGCCAAGCTCAACGAGCAGGCAGCGATCGTTCAGATCAAGCAGCAGCGCAAGGACATCGCGCTCTCGGTGGCGCGCGCCTACTGGCGCGTGCGCAGTCTGCTCATCCAGCGCGACGTGCAGCGGCAGGCGCTGCAACGCATGGTAGACGCTGAGGCGATCGCCGAAGGGCGGTTGCGCGCGGGCCTGGCGCCGCCGATCGACAAGAACCGCGCGACGCAGCGCAAGCTGGCTCAGATGGCGACGCTCGAAGATCTGCAGGGCCAGGCGCGCGCGGCCGCGGCGCAGCTCGGCGTCGCGCTCGGGCTGCAGGGCGACATCGAGCTCACCGACGACGTGGTGGTGCCCGAGGAGCCGCCGGCGTCGCCGGTGGAGCTGGTGCGCGACGCGCTCGGCCGCCGTTCCGAGGTCAAGAACGCGCAGCTGCAGCTCGCGGTGCAGCACCAGAACGTGGTGCTGGCGCGCTCGGGCTTCTATCCGCAGCTGACGCTCGTCGGCAACTTCCAGTACGGCAACAACGTGTTCAACATCGCGTCGAACACGCGCTCCAGCTTGCCGTCGGCGAATCCGTTCAGCGGGATGTCGGGCGCGTTCTACGGCGGCGTCAGCCTCAACATGAACTTCTTCGACACGCTGAACACCTACACGGCGACGGGCGACGCGCGCTACCAGGAGAAGATCAATCAGGAGGAGGTGCGCCGCTACGAGCGGCTCGTCGACTCCGACGTGCGCGGCGCGTACGAGACGCTGCTCAAGCTCTACAAGCAGCGCGCGCCGCTCATCCAGGCGCGCGACGTCGCGCGCGACAACCTCACCATCGTCGAGGGCCGTTACAAGAACGGCGACGCGCTCATCATCGAGTACCTCGACGCTCAGATCGACCTCGCCAATGCCGAGCTCAGCCTGGCGAGCGTGACCGCGCAGTTGCAGCTCCAGTGGTACGAGCTGCAGGCGTCGCTCGGCTACATCGTCGGAGTGGACCATGGCTAACGGAACGAGGAAGCGGCGACGCTGGGTTGTGCCCGTCGTCGTGGTGCTGATCAGCGGCGGCGTGGTGTTCGCCTTCGCCAAGCGCGGCGGCGCCGGGCCGAAGGACCTCGATCCGTCGCTGATCACGACGGTCAAGCGCAACGATCTCGCGATCGAGGTGCTCGAGACCGGCAAGGTGCAGCCGCGCGAGAAGGTCGACGTGAAGTCGAAGGTCGCCGGCCAGGTGGCCAAGGTCTTCGTCGACGCCGGCGATCGCGTGAAGAAGGGGCAGCTCTTGCTCCAGCTCGATCCGATCGACTACGAGCGGCAGGTCGCCAAGTCCGAAGCCGACGTGGCCGCGGCCAAGAACGCGGTCGACTTCGCTCAGCTGACGCTCGAGCGCCGGCAGAACGGCTTGAAGGAACGCGGCGTGGCGCAGATGGACGTCGACACCGCGATGGCGGACCTCAGGGGCAAGAAGGTGGCGCTGCAGACGGCGACGGTGGCGAACAACGCGGCGCTCGATCAGCTCCACTACTGCCGCATCACCTCGCCGATGGACGGGACCGTCACCGAGCGCGTCATTCAACCGGGCGAGACGGTGGTGCCGGGCGTGCAGGCGACCTTCGACGGCAAGGCGCTCATGACGGTGTCGGATCTGTCGACGCTGCTCGTCAAGGCGGACCTGAACCAGATCGACGTCGCCAAGGTGAAGCTCGGCCAGAAGGTCACGGTCACGCTCGATGCGCTGCCGGGCAAGAGCTACGACGCGGAGATCACCAAGATCGCGCCGGCGTCGATCCTGCCGAAGGACAAGCAGGTCGACGTGTTCCCCGTCGAGGCGACGCTGGCCAAGGCCGATCCGGCGATCAAGCCGGGCATGACCGCCGACGTGCGCATCCACATCGAGAAGAAGGAGCACGTGCTGGCGCTGCCGATCGAGGCGGTGGTGAAGGAGAACGGCAAGCAGTACGTGTCGAAGGTGGTGCCGGCCGAGAACGGCAAGCAGAAGACCGACAAGGTCGAGGTCACCGTCGGCGCGCGCAACGATCGCGAGATCGAGATCGCCAGCGGCATCAAGGAAGGCGACAAGGTCCTGATCAAGCCGGCCTCCTCCGCGGAAAACGAATACAAGATGTAATGTGGCTCGAGTACCTAAATATCGCGCGTAAGGTCCTCGTCGGGCACAAGTTCCGATCGCTGCTGACCGTTCTCAGCATCACGATCGGCGCCTTCTCCATCGTCGTCATGTCGTCGCTGGCGCAGAGCGGCCTGACGACGCTGTTCCGCGGCATGGAGGAGCTCGGCGGCGGGCGGCTCATCTTCGTCGGGCCCAAGCAGGCCGAGCGCGAAGAGGCCAAGCAGGCCAGCTACACGCGCGGGCTCACCGTCGAGGATCGCGACATCGTCTTCGAGCGGCTGCCGCACGTGGTCGAGCACTCGATGTTCACCAGCCTCGGGCGCAAGGAGATGGTCAGCGACACCGGGCGGCTCAAGCGCACCGATCTGGTGGCGGCCGACGGCGACTTCTTCAGCTTCACGCACCTCGTCCGCGACAAGGGGCGCTTCTTCGACAGCGACGACGACGCCAAGCACGCCAAGGTCTGCGTGGTCGGCGCCAAGGTCGCGCAGGAGATGTGGGACGGCGAGGCCGTCGGCCACACGCTCGAGCTCGACGGCATCCGCTGCCGCGTGATCGGGCAGACCACCGATCTCGACCGCTGGGGCATGGACTTCGACTTCAGTTGGGTCGACTTCGTGGCCATGCCGCTCGAGACGGTGAACGAGGTCGATCAGAAGGCCAAGGCGGCGGCGCAGCTGCAGGTGAAGACCGACGACGCCTCGCACAACGACATCGTCAAGCGCATCGCCAACGCGCTGCTCGCCGACCGCCACCACGGCATCGACGACTACGAGATCTTCGACATGTCGTCGATCATGAACAACTTCAATTCGTTTTTCGCGATCATGCGGACCATCGTCGGGTTCATCGCCGGCATCGCGCTGCTCGTCGGCGGCGTCGGCGTCATGAACATGATGCTGGTGAGCGTGTCCGAGCGCGTGCGCGAGATCGGCATCCGCAAGGCCATCGGCGCCAACCCCAACGACATCGGCCGGCAGTTCCTGCTCGAGGCGATCGTGCTCGCGGGGACAGGCGGTGTCATCGGCGTCGTCAGCGGTGTCGGCGTTACCTATTTCGCCTGTTGGCTGATCCGTCACTTCAAGCCGACCTGGGTGACGGTGCTGGCACACGGCGCGATCATCGCGGCGCTGTCGGTCTCCGTCGGCGTCGGCCTGCTCTT
>Ga0134125_10002443_pt1 | contig 22062 bp, 26 predicted proteins | sample KB31751_FD_96464 | JGI IMG/M metagenome (GOLD analysis project Ga0134125, IMG submission 96464) | Terrestrial soil microbial communities with excess Nitrogen fertilizer from Kellogg Biological Station, Michigan, USA - KB3-175-1 | ecosystem: Environmental > Terrestrial > Soil > Unclassified ... | reverse complement strand
GAGGCGACGAGATGGGTGCCGGCCGGCACCTTATGGTCGAGCCCGCCTGCGATACCGAAGCTGATGGCGCCACGACAGCGCGGATCGTCGAGCGCCAGCGCCATGGCGGCCTCGGCCTCGCTGCCGCGGCGGCAGCAGACCGCGGCGCCCTTGCGGGTGCGGGCGATCCGAGCCTCGAAGGCGAGCCCCACAACGACGAGAATAAATGATTGAGTCGAAAGCATTCTTAAGTCGCGATGCGCCGCCGGCGGTCCGGCCGGCATGTTGTAGCCGCTTGGGCGCCATTTTGAAACCTCGCCGGCCGTCCCGTTCCGGGATTTACACGGGTTTGGCTGTCCCCGGTCCGCCGCCCGGCCTGCCGGGAACGCACCGGCTTCCCCGCGGTTCTTTCGGCATCCGCAGGAGAAAGCAATGCCGACTGAAATTGCCGATCAAATCCGGAACGAAATCGCGGCGGTGCGCGGAGAGATCGAGGAGCAGAAGGCATTGGCCAAGCGCAACGTCCAGAATGTCGCGGTTGAATCCGAGATAGCACAACGTCTGCGCGCATTGCATGTCCGTCTCGACGAACTGGAGCGCAATTTGGAGCAATTGCCGGTTCAGCCGAATCGATAAAAAGCCTGTTCGTATATGCGAATTGTAATGTAAAATCGGCGACCTAGGCCTGGTACAATTAAAAATTGCAGATCGGAATACTCCATCATTTTAAACACCCATCATTATACCATCGCTGCGCAGTAGACTTATCAATTGAGATGTGCACTATGGCGCCTCCATATCATTGAATCTTCGGAAATATGCAAATGGCCAAGAAGCGAAAGAAGCGCGGGTACAAGCGCTGGACCGATGCCGATCTCAAGGCGCTCAAGAAGCATTCGCGCGACAAGACTCCGGTCGCCAAGGTCTCCAGGATGATGCGGCGCACGGAAGCCACCATCCGCATGAAGGCCTACTCGCTCGGCCTGTCGATGGGACACCGCCGGCGCCGCGCCTGAAGCGTCGAATAGCCGCATGCTATGGCTTGGCCGCGCCCTCGGCGCGGCCTCGTCATTTTCGCGCCGCCCTCGTCAATGGGCGGGCGGCCGCCGTGCCGCGCGAATGACGATGCCGAGCATCAGTGCGTAGAGAAACGGCGTGCTGATCCATCCGGCGGCTTTCAAGGCGAGAGAGGGGCGGCGTTCGTCCTGCATCGGCGGCATCCTGCGGTCTGTCCGCTAGCCCGAGGCATGCGGATCGCCTTTCTGCAAGGCTAACGCGCGCTCGCGGTTTGCCGTTCCTGGCGGGCAGGGCGGCGGCCGATCACCTATTTGGCAACGGCCGCGCCGGTCGTCTCGGCCGCCACCGCATTGGCGGCGAAACGGTAGAGGTGATCGTCGAGGTTTTGCCGCACCACGAAAACCGCGGTGACGGCCGCCGCCAGCACCACGATGCTGACGCCGGCGCCGAAGCGGTCGATGCCGGGGCTCGCCGCCGCGGGTCTCGCGCCGTTCTGGCGGGGGTCGGAGCCGGATAGACGCGACTGCATCGCCACCTCCCTGCGTGTCTGTGGAGGAGGGAACGCACTTACCGCGCGGGCTGTTCCGGCGCGCGCGGACTTGCTAAGCCCCGCCGGATACTTCGAGGTTCTGCCCGATGGCGCTTTCCGGTATTTCCAGCGAACCTTTCGACGTTGTGGTCCTGGGCGGCGGCAACGCCGCGCTCTCGGCCGCCATCACCGCGGCGCGCTCCGGCCGCCGGGTCATCGTGCTCGAAGGGGCTTTGCAGTTCTATCGCGGCGGCAACACCCGTCACACCCGCAACCTGCGCTGCTCACACGACGGCACCGCGCCGACCATGACCGGGCCGTACCAGCAGCAGGAATTCCTCGACGATCTCTACCGCGTCACCGGCGGCCAGACCGACAAGGCGCTTGCCGAGATGACCATCGCGCGCTCGCGCGACCTCCTGCCGTGGATGGACGAGCAGGGTGTCCGCTTCCAGCCGCCGCTCGGCGGCACCTTGAGCCTCGGCAAGACCAACGCCTTCTTTCTCGGCGGCGGCCGCGGCATGCTCAATGCGCTGTACCGCCGCGCCGACGCGCTCGGCGTCACCTGCCTCTACGACGCGCCGGTCGTCGGTCTTCGCATCGAGGACGGTTTCTTCGTTTCGGCCACCGTCAAATATCAGGGGCGCGAGCAGGAGGTGCGCGGCAAGGCGCTGGTCGCCGCCGCCGGCGGCTTCGAGGCGAATATCGAATGGCTCAAGCAGTACTGGGGTGAGGCCGCAGACAACTTCCTCATCCGCGGCACGCCGTTCAACCGCGGCGACGTCCTGAAGATGCTGCTCGGCAAGGGCGTCGCCTCGGTCGGCGACCCGACCCAGTGCCACGCGGTGGCGATCGACGCGCGCGCGCCGAAGTTCGACGGCGGTATCGCCACACGGCTCGACAGCGTCATCTTCGGTATCATGGTGAACCGCGACGCGCAGCGCTTCTACGACGAGGGCGAGGACACCTGGCCCAAGCGCTACGCCATCTGGGGGCGGCTCGTCGCGCAACAGCCCGCGCAGATCGCCTATTCGATCGTCGACAGCAAGTCGATCCGGCTGTTCATGCCGTCGATCTTCCCGGCGATCGAGGCGCAGACGATCCCCGCGCTCGCGGCCAAGCTGTCGCTCGATCCCGCGGCGCTGATCAAGACGGTCGACGAATTCAACGCCGCCGTGCGCCCCGGCACCTTCGACCACACGGTGCTCGACGATTGCCGGACCGAGGGGCTCGCCGTCCCGAAGTCGCACTGGGCGCGGCGCATCGACAAGCCGCCTTACTACGCCTATCCGCTGCGGCCGGGCATCACCTTCACGTATCTCGGCGTCAAGGTGAACGAGGAGTCGCGGATCGTGCTTGAGGGCGGTGCGCCGTCGGGCAACATGTTCGCCGCCGGCGAGATCATGGCCGGCAACGTGCTCGGCAAGGGCTATCTCGCCGGCATCGGCATGACCATCGGCGCCGTGTTCGGCCGCCTCGCGGGGGAGGGAGCGGCCAAACATGCTCGCAACTGAGAATTTGCGCGAAGCCGATCGGCTGATGACGATCTGCAACGCCTGCCGCTATTGCGAGGGCCTGTGCGCGGTGTTTCCGGCGATGGAGATGCGCCGCACCTTCGCCGCGGGCGATCTCAACTACCTCGCCAATCTCTGCCACCAGTGCGGCGCCTGCTACACCGACTGCCAGTATTCGCCGCCGCACGAATTCATGGTCAACATCCCGGCGGCGATGGCGAAGCTGCGCAACGAAAGCTACGCCGCCTACGCCTGGCCGAAGTTCCTCGCCGGCTTATTCGCGCGCAACGGCCTGTACGTGACGCTCGCCACCGCGCTCGCCGTCGCCGGCTTCATCGCCGGCTTCGTCGCCTGGAGCGATCCGGCCGCGCTGTTCGCGCGCAACGCCGGCGATTTCTACAAGGTGATGCCGCACAACGCGATGGCCTGGCTGTTCGGCCTCGTCGCGCTTTATTGCATTCTCGCGTTTGCGATGAGCCTTGCCGCCTTCTGGCGCGACATCGGCGGGCCGCAGGCGGCCGCGGGCATGGGCGGTTTCTTCCGCGCGGTGGTCGATACCTTACACCTGACCTACCTGCATGGCGGCGGTGGCGGCTGCACCAGCGAAAACGACGCGCCGTCGCCGTCGCGGCGGATGTTCCACCATCTCACCTTCTACGGCTTCCTGTTCTGCTTTGCCGCCACCTCGGTCGCGACGATCTATCACTACGCCTTCGGCTGGCACGCGCCTTACGCGCTGACGGACTTGCCGCCGGCGCTCGGCATCATCGGCGGCATCGGCCTGATCGCCGGGCCGCTCGGCCTGCTCATGTTGCAGGCGAAGCGCGACCCGACGCTCACCGACGTGGCCCATCGCGGCATGAACACGGCCTTCATCGTCATGCTGTTCCTGACCAGTCTCACCGGCCTGTTGCTGATGATCCTGCGCGACAGCGCGGCGATGGGCATGCTGCTCGCCGTGCACCTCGGCGTCGTGCTCGGCCTGTTTCTGAGCCTGCCTTACGGCAAGTTCGTGCACGGCCTCTACCGCTTCCTCGCGCTCGTTAAATATGCCGGCGAGCGGCGGCACGGCAGTTTCGTCGAGTAGACGGCAAATGAAACGCGCCGGCCTTCGACCGGCGCGTCCGCTCTCAATTCCGGAATGGGCTTACGGGCAGGGATGGCGCATGCCGTCGTAGCCGAGATAGGTGCCGCTTTCCGGGTCGTAGGAGCGGTAGCGCTGTTCGCAATAAGCCTCGGCGCCGCCGCCACCACCTTCGACGACGACCGGGCCGGGGGCGTAGCCGTAGCCATAATAGTCGGGGCCGTAGTCGTAATAGGGGCCCGAGGCCGCGCCGAGTGCGCCGCCGATCAGCGCGCCGGCGGCAAATCCGGCCGCCGCGCCGCCCCAGCCGCCGCCATGATGATGCCAGCCACCGTGATGGTGCTGTGCCTGCGCCGGCGCCGCGGCACAGGCCACCGAGCCGGCAAGCACGGCGGCGGCGAGGGTCAGTTTCGAGGTCATTGCAAGGTCTCCTGTGCGTGTTCCTGCGATAACGGGCGGCGGCCGCGCCCGTTCCTGATGGCCCCGGATATGACGCGAGGACTTCGATGGATTGGTGCCTCTCCGGCGGGCAGCGATAGCGGCTGCCGCATTCTTGAGCGGTCAGCTATGCTGCGGTGGCTGGCCGGTGGATAACGGGCACAAGTCCGGCGCTGCCAGAACTTGGTAACTAGGTGGGTGTTGTGACAGGTGCGGTGTGAGGCGAGCGGAGGGACGAAAATGCGATCGACACGTCGGCTGCCGGCCCGGTTTCCGGACGGAGCCAAGTACGTCCTCGAAAGCGACGGCGGCACGGTCCGCCGCTACGTCGAGTTTCCGGATGGACGGCGGGTGACGCTCGCCAGCCGCAAGGCGATGACGTGCTGCGCTGAGCAGGTGAGCATCGTGCCGGCGGTGACCGAGGCAGCCGCGCCGCGCAAGCGCCGCACCGCCCGCGTGCTCGCCCACGCCTGATCGCGCGGCCGGCGTGACAAGGCCGGCCGAACCGCATAAGACCGCTGCCGTTCCTGAACGAGAGAACGGAGCGGATGGCGGCCGGGACGCTCATCATCGGCGCGGGGCAGGGCGGTTACCAGGTCGCGGCATCGTTGCGTGAGGCGGGCTATACCGAGCCCGTCGCCATCGCCGGCGACGAGCCGGCCTTCCCCTATCAGCGCCCGCCTTTGTCCAAGGCCTACCTGCTCGGCGATACCACGGCCGAGCGGCTGCAACTGCGGCCGCCGAGCTACTACGAGAAGCACGCCATCGCCGTCGTGACCGGCGACAAAGCGGTTGCGATCGACCGTGCCGCGCGCCGTGTCACCTTCGCCTCGGGCAAGACGCTTTCCTATAATCATCTCGTCCTCGCGACGGGAGCGCAGAACCGCGGGCTGCCGGTGCCGGGCGCCGAGGCCGACGGCGTGCTCTATCTGCGCACGCTCGCCGAGGCCGACGCCATCAAGGAACGTTTCCACGCCGCGCAACGGATCGTCGTCGCCGGCGCCGGTTTCATCGGGCTGGAACTCGCTGCGGTCGCCTCGAAGTTCGGCAAGGACGTGACCATCGTCGAGGCACTGCCGCGCTGCATGAGCCGCGCCGTCTCGCCGGTCGTCTCGCGCTTCTTCGCCGAGGCGCACGCCGCCTGGGGCAACAAGCTCATGCTCGACGCGCGCATTGCCGGCATTGACAGCGCCAACGGCCGCGTCACTGGCGTTGCCACCGCCGACGGCCGCAGCGTGCCGGCCGATCTCGTCCTCGTCGGCATCGGCATCGTGCCGGAGACGGCGCTGGCGCAGGCGGCCGGGCTCGCGCTCGACAACGGCATCGCCACCGACGCGCACCTCCTCACCTCCGACCCGAATATCTCTGCCATCGGCGACTGCGCCTCGTTCCCCGACGCTGCGACCGGCAAGCGCATCCGGCTTGAATCCGTGCAGAACGCCGTCGACCATGGGCGCTGCGTCGCCGCCCGCATCGCCGGTAAGCCACGCGCTTACGACGGGCTGCCCTGGTTCTGGAGCGACCAGCGCGACCTCAAGCTCCAGATGGTCGGCCTCACCGCGGGCTGCGAGCGCACCGTGGTGCGCGGCGACATCGCCGGCCGCGCCTTCTCCGTCTTCTGCTTCATAGGCGACCGGCTGATCGGCATCGAGAGCGTCAACCGCGCCGCCGACCACATGTTCGGCCGCCGCCTGCTCGGCGCCGGCCAGTCGATCCTCCCGGAAGAAGCCGCCGACCCCGAATTCGATTTCAAGGCGCGGCTGGCGACGCTGCCGCGTCCCGCTCCGGCCCCCGCCGGCTGAGATTGGCGTCGCGCCGCCGCCTCGGCTACCTTTTGCAGCTCGTGTGTTCGAGGCGTGCCATGCAGTTGTTCACCACCTCCGAAGCGGCCAGCTATCTCCGCCTGAAAGAGCGCAAGATTTACGAGATGGTGGCCGAGGGCACGATCCCCTGCACCAAGGTCACAGGCCGCTGGCTCTTCCCCAAGGCTGAGCTCGACCACTGGCTGGCGACGAGCATCCAGCGGCCGCCCGGCCTGACGCGCGCCGAGCCGGCGCCGATCGTCGCCGGCAGCCACGATCCGCTGCTCGAATGGGCGCTGCGCGAGAGCGGCTCGGGGCTGGCCACGCTCGCCATCGGCAGCGAGGCCGGTTTCGAGCGCTTCCTCGCCGGCGAGGCCATCGCCGCCGGCATGCACCTGCACGATCTCGACGACCCCGAGGCCGACGCCAATGTCGCGGCGCTGAAAGCCCGCAGCGACGTCGGCGACGCAGTGCTGATCGGCTTCTGCCGCCGCGAGCAGGGCTTTCTGGTGCCGTCCGGCAATCCGATGAAAATCAAGCGTATTGACGACGCCATCGCGCACCGCGCCCGCATCTGCATGCGGCCGAAGGGCGCCGGCGCCCAGCTTCTGCTGCTGGCGCTTTTGAACCGCGCCAAAGCGAACCTCGAGGCGGTGCAGGCCGGGCCGATGTGCCCGACCGGGCCCGATATTGCCCAGGCGATCCGCGCCGGCCGCGCCGATACCGGCATTGCCACGCGCTCGGTCGCTAATGCTGCCGGGCTCGATTTCGTACCGATCGCCTGGGAGCCGTTCGACCTCTTGATGCGCCAGCGCGACTATTTCCGCCCCTCGTTGCAGGCGCTGGTGCGGTTCCTGCGCTCGGAGGAGCTTTCCGCGCGCGCCAGTGAGATGGGCGGTTTCGACCTGTCCGCCGCCGGCGCCGTGCGATTTGTGAACTGACGCCGCGCGCGCTAGAACCTCGCCAATGACAGACGCAACGAGCCAGCCTTGGCCGACCGAGCTGCGCCTCGGCAAAGACAAGAAGACCCTGACCGTCTCATTCGACAGCGGTGAGCGCTTCGAGCTGCCGGCCGAATACCTGCGCGTGAAGAGCCCGAGCGCGGAAGTGCAGGGCCATTCGCCCGACGAGCGCAAGACCGTGCCGGGCAAGCGCGACGTCGCCATCCTCGAAGTGCTGCCGGTCGGCAATTACGCGGTGCGGCTCGTGTTCGACGATATGCACTCGACCGGCATCTATGACTGGAATTATCTTGCCTCGCTCGGCCGCAACCGGGCGAAATTCTGGCAGGAGTATCTCGACGAGCTGACGTCGAAGAATCTGACGCGGGAGCCGCCGGCGCGGCGCAAGGCTTGAAGGAAGGACCGTGACATGACGCAGGCCGACACCGAAACAGGAACGCCCGAGCGCATCGGCAAATGGATCGGCGACATCATCGCCGCGCTGATCATGATCAGCGTCGTGGTGATGATGATCGTGCAGTTCGCCTGAGGGCGGCGGCAGGGCCTTCGACGCGTCGGATTGGGAGGTGCGATTGAATGCACCACCCGCCCGTTGTAGTCGTCTTATGCGTTTACCAAGGGTCGCAGCGGAACGCGCCCATCCCCATCCGTTTGAGGTACCGCTATCTCCTCGACGGGATGGAGGCCGGAAAAAGTTGTATACCGGATCGCCAGAGCGAGGCGTGTCTTGGTCTCGCAACGGCTCCCTTGATGGTAAGTTTGCGCGGAATCGCAGGCGAACATCGTGCCAGCCGGCCCGGTGATCGACCTGATGCAGCCGGGCTCTGCAAGGTCGACGATTTCGCTGTCTGAATACCCATATTTCCGCAGGAAGCGCGGGCGCCAATCCGGCTTCATCCTGCTTTTTTCAACCACTGTAAACGGGCCCGCCTGGTCGTCGACGTCGCTGCAATAGAGATAAAAAAGGAGCATGCGGCTGTCGGCGGCGTCGAGGTGCCACAACTGCGAATGCTTGACCTTCCGCCCTGTCGGGTACGATTTCATCAAGCTGACATTTGCAAGCACCGCCTCTTCGCCCAGATAAGCGGACGCTATTTCCTTCAGTCGGCTTTGTGCCGAAAAGCGAATGACCTCTGGGAAATTTTTCACGGATGCGTTGTCGATCAGCAGTCGCCAGAAGTCTTTGCCGCCGCCGGCCTGAGGGGAAAGGTTCTCCGGATCCATTTTGCGGTCGAGTCCCTGACAATAGGCGACCGTTTCGCTCACCCAGCGCGGGTCAACGGAGACTTCACACCAGCCTTCCGTCTCGAGAGTGCCATTGTGCGAGCGATCGCACGTCCGCGCCCATTGCTGGCGGCGGCGATGCTCACGCCAATTTATGATGTTGAACAGCAACTTGCGCAGGTAGTAATAGGGACTGTGCCCGCGATAAGTGAGCACTTTGATACGTTCAAGCATGTCCCGACCTCGGTTGCCGAAAGAGTATCCCAACAATGCGGGCCAAGAAAATGGCAGTCAACGGCATCTTCTTCAGGCCCGTTTTTTTATACGTTGGCCCCATCGGCCTGGTTGCCGGGGTCCGCAAGCGTGATCCTGAGTGATGCTCGCCCCGCACATGAGAACCACCTATCGTCCCGACATTGACGGGCTGCGGGCAATCTCGGTCGCGGCGGTCGTCGGTTTTCACGCGCTGCCGGATGTAGCCACCGGGGGCTTTATCGGCGTCGACGTGTTTTTCGTGATTTCCGGATTTCTGATCTCGGGCATCATCATCGATGGACTGGATCGCAAGCATTTCAGCTTCATTGAGTTCTACGGACGGCGGATCCGCCGCATCTTCCCGGCCTTGAGCCTGGTGCTTTGTGCCTCGGCGGCGCTCGGCTGGGTCATTCTCCTGGACGATGAGTACCGGCAACTCGGTCGTCATATCCTCGCGGCAACCCTGTTCCTGCTGAATTTCCAGCTCCGTATCGAGGTCAATTATTTCGACACCGCCGCGGCGCTCAAGCCGCTTCTACATCTGTGGTCGCTCTCGATTGAGGAGCAGTTTTATTTGCTCTGGCCCGTGTTGATGTACATCTCGTACCGATTTCGGGGTGGGTTGCTCGCGTTGTTTCTTGGCGTAGTCGCGTCGTCTTTCGCCTATGCAGCGCTGCGTGTCTCGGTGTCCCCGATAACCGTGTTTTATTCTCCGCTGGGTCGATTCTGGGAGTTGGCGCTTGGCAGCACTCTCGCTTTCGTTTGTCTAAAATCCGCCGCCCTGTGCGCGTGGCTTGAAATCAAAAGTGGCCCCCGATTGAATCGCGGCGATATTGCATCTGTCATCGGCCTGCTGTTCGTGTTCGCGGCGATCGTTTTCCTCGACAACAAAGAGCCGTACCCCGGTGCTTGGGCGCTCCTGCCGACACTCGGCTCGGCACTGCTGATTGCGGCGGGGCCGGGCGCGCTCGTCAATCGGTGTCTGCTGGCATCGCCGGTTCTCGTGCAGATAGGGCTGATCAGCTATCCGCTTTATCTCTGGCACTGGCCGCTCCTTTCATTCGCGCGCATCCATTGGTCGGGCATGGTCCCGGGCTGGATAACGGCCGCTACCGTCCTGCTCAGCTTCGCGCTTGCCTGGCTGACATGGCGTTTCATCGAACGGCCACTCCGAGCCGGCTCGCTCACCGCTGTTGCGCCGGTGTTAGTTGCGCTGGCTGTGTGCGTCGGAGGTTGCGGTCTTACGATTTATTGGCGCGACGGGTTCCCGGCGCGAGTCGAAACAGCGCGCATCTCGCAGCGCCACTTGGCAGATTTGGACCAAGAGAAGGCGGTCGTCGAGCGTTCAGGCGTTTGCCATATCAACAATTCGCGCGAGACCGTGAGCGACTTGCGGCAGAAGGTACAAGCCTGCATGCCGGTTGTCCCGGGAGCGCGCAATATCCTTGTGCTCGGGGACTCGCACGCAGGCGACCTCTGGATCGCGCTGTCGCAGGCCTACGGTCGATTTAATTTCATTCAGGCCACGGGCGCGGGCTGCAACCCGGCCGAAAGGAACTCCAGTGAACTCGCACGTCACTGTCGGGTGCTGTTCGATTTCGTCAACAACGAGTTCTTGAGAGACAACAAGGTCGATGTGATCGCTATCGCGGCTCGATGGAGAGCCGATTTTCGGGCCCTCCTGAGCGTCGTAAGAGCCTACCAGGCCCGTGGCATACCTGTCGTCTTGTTCGGCCCGACATTCGAGTATTATGCCGACTTGCCGAAGATCATCGCGCGCAAGCGCGACGACGGCGCGCTCACTCCCTATCTGGATGCACGGCTGAATCGGGAGCGTTTTGAACTCGATCGCGAGATGGCGCGGTTTGCTGCTCAGAACGGCATCGTCTACGTGAGCATCATCGATGAATTGTGCTCGGCCGGTCATTGTCCGGCGCTGGGGCCTTCTCATGAGTTGTATGTGCGGGACTATGGGCACTGGACTCTTGAGGGAGCGAAAGCTTTCGGTGCGATTTTTGCCAAACGAGGGGTGCTGGACCCGTGAATGTTCGGTACCGCGATGTTCGAATTCTGCCCGCATGGAGCGGGTCCGAAGCGTGACGCTCCTGTGCGGCTTTGATGGTGGGCGGTGTAGGGATTGAACCTACGACCCCACCCGTGTGAAGGGTGTGCTCTCCCGCTGAGCTAACCGCCCGGGCCACCAAGCGTGGCGGGTATAGAAAATGCGCCGGAGGGGGTCAAGCGAGCCTTTGTCACTCGTCATGCCCGGCCTTGTGCCGGGCATCCACGTCTTCGCGGCGTTTCAAGGAATAAGGCGTGGATGGCCGGGACAAACCCGGCCATGACGCTCTATTCAGTTCCGCGTCTGCGGCTCGTCGGCGCCGGCGCGCGGCGACTGCGACTGCAGGGCGCGGATGCGGTCGGCAAGATTGCCGCCGGCCGGCGCATCGGACGCCAGCGTCACCTCGCCGTGCACAGTGACCGGAGCGGCGGCCGCGGCGACCGCGCGATCGCGCGCCGTCTCGGCGGCGAGGATGGCGTCGATGGTCGAGTTCGGGCCTTCCAGCGTCGAGGCGAGACGCGCCACTTCCGCGGCGACGTCGTTGATCCGCTCGCGCAAGAGCGCGTTCTCGACGCGCTCGTTGGCCCAGGTCTCTTCGGTCTCGCGCTTCATGTTGGCGAGGTCGCGCGCGATGCGGTCGCGGTCCTCGCGCGTATGCTCGATCTCGGCGATGAGCTGCGCGTTCTCCGCCTTGAGCTTCTGCGTGGCGGACGACGAGCGGCCGTCGAGCTCGGCGATCGCCGCGCGCAGATCGGCTTCGGTCTTCTGCGCGGTATCCATCTGGCCGCGGATCTGGCGCAGCTCGAAATCGCTCTCGGTCAGGAGCCGCGTCTGCTCGGTCAGGCGGTTCTCGAGATCCTGGGCGCGGCGGCCGAGGATTTCCGCTTCGGTGGTCTGCGCCACCAGCGCCTGCTCAAGCTCGGACACGCGGCGGCCGAGGTTCTCGACCTTGCCGCGCTCTTCCGAAAGCTCGTGTGTCGCGGCCTTCAATTCGACGCGCTCGGCGTCTCGGCGGTCCTCGACCGCGCGCAATTCGTTGCCCGCGACCGACAGGCGGTCCTTCAGCGCGTCGACCTGCTCCTTGAGCGCGACGATCTCGATGTGCTGGGATTCCGCGAGCGACGACTTCTCGTCGAACTGCGCCATGAAGCGCGCGAGCTCGGCTTCCTTCTCGGTCAGCGCGCGCTGCGCCTCGAGCATGGTGTTGGTCTTGACCGCGAATTCCTCTTCGGTCGCGCGCAACTGATCGCGCAGCGCCTTGTCGCGCGCTTCCAGCGCGAAAATGGTGGCGGTCTTTTCGCCGAGCTCGATCTTGAGCCGGTTGATGGCGTCGCTCTTCTTGCCGAGCTCGGCGAGCTGGCCGGTGCTCTTCATCTTGAGCTGCTCGACGCTCATCTCGAGGCGCCGCGTCGACATCGCGAACTCGGCGCGCAGCTGATCCTTGTCGGCCTGGATTTCCGCCATCGACAACGGCGTGGCGGCCTCCAGCCGGCGCATCGTGAGGCGGACGGCGCGATTATGGACGAGCGGAACGACGACAAGGCCGATCAGGGCGGCGACGAGGAAGCCGATCCCGAAATACATGATCGGTTCAATCATGAAACTACGCCTCCAACTCACCCTTCCCGGAAAACCCCGCGGAAACCATCGCACGGAGTTACCGCACCCACCAAGCGCTAGGCCACATTAACCTAAACCCGGCGCCGCGTCGCGGCGGCCGGGTTCAGGCGCATCGGATTTCGCGATTTTTGCCGGTGAGCTCGCGCTCAGAACGGGTTCCACGTCGCTTGCGGCGTGAATTTGAGATAGCCGATGTTGGCCCCGAGCCGCAGGCCCACGCCCGAGCGGATCGGCACCACGACGATGTTGTTGGCGGTCAGCGCCGTCATGCCGAAGCCGCCGATGAAATAGGCCGAGCCGTCGATGCCGGCGAAGCGCTGGTAGATCGCCTCCGTCGCCGGCAGGTTGTAGACCAGCATCATCGTGCGGGCGCCTTCGCCGCCAGTGTCGAAGCCGACCGAGGGGCCTTCCCAGAACACGCGGCGGTCGCCGGCATTGCGGGTGTAGAGCTTGCCGTCGCCGTAGCGCAGGCCGACCACGAAGGCGCCGGAGCCTTCCTGTCCGAGGATGTAACCGTTCGGCTCGCCCCAGCGGCTGACCGCCTTCTCGACGACCTGGGCAAGCCCGCGCGACACCGAGCCGAAGAACTTGTGGCCCTCGCGCACGATCTCGTCCGGCGCGAAGGTACTGCGGCTGTGCTGCTGCGGCGGCGGGCCGGCCGGCTGCTGTGGCGGCGGCGCATATTGCTGCTGCGGCGGCGGCGAGTATTGCTGTTGCGGAGGCGGAACGTACTGCTGCTGCGGCGGCGGGTTATAGGGTTGCTGCTGCGGCGGGGCGCTCTGGGCCAGGGCGTAATCTGCACCGAAGCTGGCAAGGCAGAGGCCGAGAGCCGCCAGCCGCAAGGTTGCGCGCATCGAATACTCCATGGATGGATGGGTCCCCGAGCCCTTAACCGGATGCTCACGCCGGGCGCCGTAGGGTCGGCGCCTCGAGCGGACATGCCCGAATCGCCCCAATGTCACCATCGACTATGACCGTAGCGCGGCGGCCGGAAAAGCCGGGATTTCTGGCGTTTTTGGTCGCTTTCTTGCTGATGGGAGCCCTCGGCACGCCAGTTTCGGCCGATCCTCTGGTCGTCAACCCCGATACCGGGCTGGCGCTGTCGGGTTATGACCCGGTCGCCTACTTCACGGACCGCGCGCCGAGGCCCGGCCGTCCCGATCTCGAAATGAACCATGACGGCGCCATCTGGCGCTTCAGCAATATCGGCAACCGCGACGCGTTCCGCGAACACCCCGACATCTATGCACCGCGCTTCGGCGGCTACGATCCTGTCGGCATCGCGCGCAGCCGCTCGGTGCAGGGAAACCCGCAGGTCTGGGCGGTCGTCGGCGAGAAGCTTTATCTCTTCTACAGCGAGGCCGACCGCGCCAGGTTCGTCAAGGCGCCCGGCCGCATCCTAGACGACGCCGAGCGCAACTGGCCCGAGGTCGTGCGCACCATCGGCCGCTGAGCCTCACGCGCGCGTCGCCAGCGCGCGATCGCCCCAGGCGATGAAGCCCGGGACCAGAAACTTGCCGCCGGAGCCGAAGCGCAGCGGCCCGCCATCCGGATCGGTGACGATGCCGCCCGCGGCGGAGAGCACGGCGCAGCCGGCGGCGATGTCCCACTCGCTGGTCGGCCCGAGCCGCGGATAGAGGTCGGCCTTGCCTTCGGCGATGTGACAGAACTTCACCGACGAGCCGCACGGATAGCGCTCGGTCGAAGCAAAGCGCGCGAGCCAGGCTTCGCTGTCTTTATCCATGTGGCTGCGCGACACCGCGACCGTGAGCCGGCCCGGCGCCCGCCGCGTGTGGATCGGGGTGCGTTGCTCGATCGCGCCGTCGGTCCAGCGCATGGTCAGCCGCTCGGCGCCTTGACCCGGCACGCCGCGCCACAGCACGCCCTGCGCTGGCGCCGCGACGAGCCCAACGACTGGCACGCCGCGCGTAGCGATGGCGAGATTGACTGTGAACTCGTCGCGTCCGGCGATGAATTCCTTGGTGCCATCAAGCGGGTCGACGATCGCGAAGCTGATGGCGAGATCGGCTGGCGCGCGGCCGACGCTCTCCTCGGCAACCACCGGCAGGCCCGGCAGCAGCTCGGCGAGGCCTTCGAGAATCACGGCCTCGGAGGCCTCGTCGGCGGCGGTCACCGGCGACTGGTCGGGCTTGATCCGCCGTTCGACTTCGGTCCCGGGCTTCACGAGCGTTGCCGCCGCCGCCCGGGCGACGATGGCGGTGAGGCCGTCGAGCAGGCGCAGTGCGGCCTCGGGCGTGATCTCGGGCGCGACGGCAGCGGCATTATTACTGGTCATTGCGGCTCGTTTGCTTCTTGGCGCGTCCGGCGAGGGCAGTGTATGGCCGTGATGGCCCCGTCACGCGTCGATTCGCCTGTTTCGCGGCCCAGCGCAAGCCCAGCGGGAGACGATCGCCATGTCCGGAAGCCCCATCGAAGCGCTCGATCTCGCCGCCCTGCTGTGCTCCCGCGTCTGCCACGACCTCATCAGCCCGGTCGGCGCCATCGTCAACGGACTTGAGGTGCTGGCCGAAGCCAAGGACGAGGAGACGCAGGAATTCGCCCTCGACCTCATCAAGAAGAGCGCCGGCACGGCCTCCGCCAAGCTGCAGTTCTGCCGCATCGCCTTCGGCGCGGCCGGCTCCGCCGGCGCCCAGATCGACACCGGCGACGCGGAAAAGGTCGCCCGCGGCTTCCTCGAGGACGAGAAGACCAAGATCGACTGGAAGCTGCCGCGGCTGCTTTTGCCCAAGAACAGGGTCAAATTGCTGCTCAACATGCTGCTGATCGCGCAACAGGGCATCCCGCGGGGCGGCCGCCTCTCGGTCGAGCCGGTCGGCGAGGGCGAGGCCATGGGCTTTACGGTCAGCGCCACCGGCACCAACGCCAAGGTGCCGCCGAACGCCGCGTTGATGTCCGGGCAGACGGGCGAGGAGGGCCTCGACGCCCACCGCATCCAGCCGTTCTATGCCGGGCTTCTGGCCAAGGCCTGCGGGCTCACCGCGTCGGCCGCGATGGAAGGCGAAGCCGCGGTGATTTCCGCGCGCTAGGCGGCGGTTAACGAGCCGTTAAAGGCCGCGCCGCCGCAACCAATCCGCAACCAAAATTAAACGCTTACCGGCCAGACTGACGCCGCTCCGATGGACGGCGTGGGGGCGGGCCGGTGCCCGCCGGTAAAGGCGTTTCTCGATGGACGACCTGCTGCGGGAGTTCGTGACCGAGACGAACGAGAGTCTCGACGTCGTCGACGTCGAGCTCGTGCGTTTCGAGCGGGAGCCCGGCAACGCCACCATCATCAACAACGTCTTTCGTCTCGTTCACACGATCAAGGGTACCTGCGGCTTCCTCGGCCTGCCGCGCCTCGAGGCCTTGGCGCATGCCGCCGAAGCGCTGATGGGCCGCTTCCGCGACGGTGTGCCGGCGACCACCGACGCCGTCTCGCTGATCCTCGCCACCATCGACCGCATCAAGCAGATCCTTGAGGCGCTCGAGCACGAGCAGCGCGAGCCCGACGGCGCCGACGACGATCTCATCTCCGGCCTCACATGCATGGCCGAGGGCCTCGACCCGAAGAAGCCGGCGCAGCCGCAGCAACAGGCGGTCGGCACTCTGGTCGAGCAGGTACTGGAGCGGCCGCTGCTGCCCGGCGAGGATTCACTCGACGACCTCGAGCGCGCCTTCCGCGCCACGCCGGTCGATCCGCCGCAGCGCCGTGCCAAGTCGCCGCTCGGCGAGGCCGCCAAGGACGACGCCGAGCGCAACGGCAACCAGTCGATCCGCGTCTCGGTCGATACGCTGGAAAAGCTGATGACCATGGTCTCGGAGCTGGTGCTGACGCGCAACCAGCTTCTCGAGATCGGCCGCCGCCACGAGGAATCCGAGTTCAAGACGCCGCTGCAGCGCCTGTCCAACGTCACCGCCGAATTGCAGGAAGGCGTGATGCAGACGCGGATGCAGCCGATCGGCAATGCCTGGCAGAAGCTGCCGCGCATCGTGCGCGACCTGTCCAACGAGCTCGGCAAGCACATCGACCTGGAGATGCAGGGCGCCGAGACCGAGCTCGACCGGCAGGTGCTCGATCTCATCAAGGACCCGCTCACCCACATGCTGCGCAACTCCGCCGATCACGGGCTGGAGACGCCGGAGGAGCGCCGTTCCGCGGGCAAGCCGGAGCGCGGGCGCATCCGCCTGTCCGCCTGGCACGAAGGCGGCTTCATCGTAATCCAGGTGGCCGATGATGGCCGCGGCCTCGACACCGAGCGCATCAAGGCGAAGGCCGTGGCGCAGGGGCTCGCCACCGAAGCCGATCTCGACAAGCTCTCCGAGCAGCAGATCCACAAGTTCATCTTCGCGCCCGGCTTCTCGACCGCGGTGGAAGTGACGAGCATCTCCGGCCGCGGCGTCGGCATGGACGTCGTGCGCACCAATATCGACCAGATCGGCGGCACCATCGACGTGCGCTCGGTGCCCGGCGTCGGCGTCAGCTTCACGGTGAAGATCCCGCTCACGCTCGCCATCGTCTCCGCGCTCATCGTCGAGGCCGGCGGCGACCGCTACGCCATCCCGCAGCTTGCCGTAATTGAACTCGTGCGCGCGCACGGCGGCAGCGAGCATCGCATCGAGCGCATCAAAGACACGGCCGTTCTCAGGCTGCGCGACAAGCTGTTGCCGGTGGCGCGGCTGAGCCGCCTGCTCGGCATCGCGCCATCCGCCGCCGAGAACGTCGAAACCGGCTTCATCGTCGTCACCCAAGTCGGCACGCAGACCTTCGGCATCGTCGTCGACGCGGTCTTCCACACGGAAGAGATCGTCGTGAAGCCGATGTCGAGCAAGCTGCGCCACATCGCCATGTTCTGCGGCAACACCATCCTCGGCGACGGCTCGGTGATTATGATCATCGATCCCAACGGCATCGCGCAGGCGCTCGGCCGCACCGCGGCCTCGCAGTTGCAGGGCGCGGGCGGCGGTGAAACGGCGGCCGAGACGGCCGAGGAAGCCGCGCAGGCCACCTCGCTGCTCCTGTTCCGCGCCGGCTCGGCGCGGCCGAAGGCCGTGCCGCTGTCGCTGGTGACCCGGCTCGAGGAGATCGACGCGCGCAAGATCGAGCTCTCCAACGGCCGCCATATGATCCAGTATCGCGGCCAGCTGATGCCGCTCGTGCGCATGGACGACAGCGTCACCGTGCGCAGCGACGGCGCGCAGCCGCTGCTCGTCTTTTCCGACGGCCTGCGCTCGATGGCGCTCGTCGTCGACGAGATCGTCGACATCGTCGAGGACCGGCTCGATATCGAGGTCGCCGGCGGCGGCGAAGGCGTGCTCGGCTCGGCCATCATCAAGGGCCAGGCGACCGAGATCGTTGACGTCGGCCATTTCCTGCCGCTCGCCTTCGAGGACTGGTTCCGCCGCAAGGAGCAAGCCGCCACGCCGCGCCGCCGCGCGGTGCTGCTGGTCGATGACTCGCCATTCTTCCGCAACATGCTGGCGCCGGTGTTGCAGGCCGCCGGCTTCGACGTGACGACCGCCGGCTCCGGCGCCGAGGCGCTCGCTCATGTCGACGACGGCGGCGCCGTCGACATCGTCATCACCGACATCGAAATGCCGGACATGGACGGCTTCGCCCTGACGCAGGCGCTGCGGCGGCACCCGCGCGGCGCCGAGCTGCCGGTGATCGGGCTCTCCTCCATCGTTTCGGCCGAGGCGATCGCCCGCGGCCGCGAGGTCGGCTTCCACGATTACGTCGCCAAGTTCGACCGTCAGGGCCTGATCGCGGCGCTGAAGGAACAGAGCGAATTCGGGCGGGCGGCATGAGCGAGAGCGGCACCCTACGCGAATACGTGACGGCCGAGATCGGCGGCGAGCTGATCGGCCTGCCGATCCTGCGCGTGCAGGACGTCTTCATACCGGAAAGCCCGACGCGCGTGCCGCTGGCGCCGCCCGAGATCGCCGGCGTGCTCAATCTGCGCGGCCGCATCCTCACCTTGATTGACATGCGCCGCCGCCTCGGCCTTGGCGGCGCGGCCGGTGAAAAGGCCATGCTCGCCATCGGCGTCGAATTGCGCGGCGAGTCCTACGGCCTGCTGATCGATGCGATCGGCGAGGTGCTCAAGCTCGACGAGGACACGCGCGAAGGAAATCCGGTGAACCTCGATCCGCGCCTCGCGCGCGTGTCGATGGGCATTCACCGCCTGAACGAACGGCTACTCATGGTAATCGATGTCGACCGCGTGCTCGACATCGCTCGGGAATCGATGGCGGCGTGACCGCTCAAGGACTGTGGCGAGGACACGAGATGAAAACCTGTCTCATCGTTGACGACTCCAGCGTCATCCGCAAGGTGGCGCGGCGCATCCTCGAGGGCCTCGACTTCAAGATCGAGGAAGCCGAGGACGGCGAACAGGCACTCGACGTCTGCCGCCGCGGCCTGCCCGAGGCGATCCTGCTCGACTGGAACATGCCGAAGATGGACGGCTACGAGTTCCTGCGCTCGCTGCGCCGGATGCCGGGCGGCGACGGGCCGAAGGTGGTGTTCTGCACCACCGAGAACGACGTCGCGCACATCGCCCGCGCGCTGCACGCCGGCGCCAACGAGTACATCATGAAGCCGTTCGACCGCGAGATCGTCGAGGCGAAATTCCAGGAAGTCGGGCTGATCTAGGCAGAACGCGTCGGACCCAGGCCCATGAACGCCCTCGCCGCCACGACGCCGCTCGACGCCGCCGCGCGCAAGCGCCTGCGCGTGATGATCGTCGACGACGCCGCCGTCGTGCGCGGCCTGTTCGCCCGCTGGGTTACGGCGGAGCCCGACCTCGACGTCGTCGGGCTTTTGCGCACGGGCCGTGACGCGCTCGACGAGATCGACCGCGCCGATCCCGACGTCGTCGTGCTCGACGTCGAGATGCCGGAGCTCGACGGCATCTCGGCGCTGCCGCAACTGCTCGCCAGGAAGCGCGACCTCGTCGTCATCATGGCGTCGACGGTCACGCGCCGGAACGCCGAGATCAGCCTGAAGGCGCTGGCGCTCGGCGCCGCCGACTACATCCCGAAGCCGTCGACCCCGCACGACGCCGGCAGCGCGGAGAATTTCCGCCGCGAACTGATCGAGAAGATCCGCACGCTCGGCCCGCGCGCGCGCCGCCCGCGCGTCCCCACGCCGCTGCCGCGCCAGCCGCGAACGCAGCAGCCGGTACCGCTGCGGCCGATGCCGCTGACCCCGCCGCGCGTCTTGCTGATCGGCTCCTCGACCGGCGGGCCGCAGGCGCTCGACACCGTGCTCTCCCACTGCAGCACCCTGATCTCGCGCGCGCCGGTTCTGATCACCCAGCACATGCCGCCGACCTTCACGGCGATCCTCGCCGAGCATCTCGCCCGCGCCTCCAAGGCGCCGGTGCATGAAGCCGTCGACGGCGAGCCGATCGTTCCCGGCACGGTCTACATCGCGCCCGGCGGCCGCCACATGAGCGTCGCGACGCGCGACGGCGCGCCCGCAATCGTCATCGAGGACGGGCCGCAGATCAATTTCTGCAAGCCGTCGGTCGATCCCCTGTTCTCCTCCGCCGCGACGGTCTGGGGCAGCAAGGCGCTTGCATTGGTGCTGACCGGCATGGGCGCCGACGGCCTCTCCGGCGCCAAGGAACTCGTCGCCGCCGGCGGTCATGTGGTCGCGCAGGACGAGGCGTCGAGCGTCGTCTGGGGCATGCCCGGCCAGGTCGCGCATGCCGGGCTGTGCTCGGCGGTGCTGCCGCTCAACGAGATCGCCTCGCGTCTCACCCGCATGTTCACGGGGGAGCGCGCATGACGCCGCACGACTTCGATTTCCTCCGCCGGCTGCTCAAGGACCGTTCCGGGCTCGTCCTGTCGGCCGAGAAGGACTACCTGCTCGAGAGCCGCCTGCTGCCGCTCGCGCGCCGCCACGGCATGACCTCGCTCGGCGAGTTGGCCTCGCGTCTGCGCCAGACCGGCAACACCGCGCTCGCCATCGCCGTCACCGAGGCGATGACGACGAACGAGACCTTCTTCTTCCGCGACCGTATCCCGTTCGACCACCTTCGCGAGACCGTTATCCCGGCGCTCGCCGCCGCGCGCGGCCGCGAAAAACGCATCCGCATCTGGTGCACGGCGGCGGCGAGCGGGCAGGAGCCCTATTCGATCGCGATGATGTTGAAGGCGCTTGGCGCGCAGCTCAACGGCTTCCGGATCGACATCCTGGCGACCGACCTGTCGGCCGAGGTCATCGACCGCGCCAAGGCCGGGATCTATTCGCAATTCGAGGTGCAGCGCGGGCTGCCGATCCAGCTCCTGGTCAAGTACTTCAACAAGAGTGGCGATTCGTGGGAGATCGCGCCCGAGCTGCGCGGCATGGTGCAGTTCCGCACGCTCAATCTGCTCAACGATTTCACGCCGCTCGGCCAGTTCGATATCGTGTTCTGCCGCAACGTGCTCATCTATTTCGACCAGGCGACCAAGAGCGGCGTGCTGGAGCGGCTGGCGCGGCATATGCCCGACGACGGCTTTCTGACACTCGGCGCCGCCGAGACGGTGGTCGGTCTTACCGACAGCTTCGTACCGGTGCCCGACCGGCGCGGCCTCTACAGGCCGAGCGGCGCGTCGCGCCGCGCGCCGCCGTCGGCCGGCAACATCATTCGCTTCGCCATCAAGGCCTGACGCTTGCCGTCCGCGCGCACGAAAAAGGCCCCGGGCCGGTGCCCGGGGCCGTTCTTGCAATCAGCCGTCCGAGACGTCCCTAGTCGATGACCTCGACGACGCGGCGCGTATGCGGCTCGACCAGCACAGCGTGGCCGTTGATCACGGTGTAGCGATAGTCGCGGCGCACGTGGAAGCGCTCGGGCACCTCGTAATATGTCACGCCTTCCGCCGGCAGAACGACGCCGACGCGGAGCGGCTCGCGATAGGTGTAGGAGGGGACGTGCTCCTCCACGACGTATTCGCGGAAGCGCGGGCGGTCGTCGACGCCGAGAATGCCGCCGACAGTGCCGGCAACCGCGCCCACGGTGCCGCCGACGACGGCGCCGATCGGACCGGCCGCGCGGGCGCCCGCGTCGGCGCCTTCAGCGGCGCCGCGCACGGTGCCCTGGGCCTGCGCGGCAACGGGCAGCGCAAGCAACGCGGCCAGATTGGCCGCGAAAAGGATGTTCCTGTTCATCGGTCGCTCCAAGGTTTCGTTTCGGGTATCGCCAAGAGGGCGACTTGAGCCTGAACAATCCTGCGGCGCCGATTTTTGTTCCAATGGCGGGTTCCCGGCGCTCGCGCGACCCGCGCGCTGCTTCGCCGACAATGAAATTAAAAAACCCCGGGCCGAGGCCCGGGGTTCCAGTTGGGAGGAGAGAGCCCGAAGGCTCAGTCAAGATGTACGCAGACGCAACGGGGAGAAATCCTCACGTGCGGTCTGCGCGGCATTAGCGCCGCGAGGCAGCGCCTACGCCGGAATCCTCTCGTCGGCCTCGCCCGGCTCGCGCAGCACGTAGCCGCGGCCCCAGACGGTCTCGATGTAGTTCTTGCCCGACGACGCGTTCGCCAGCTTCTTGCGCAGCTTGCAGATGAACACGTCGATGATCTTGAGCT
>Ga0134125_10002442_pt1 | contig 22068 bp, 19 predicted proteins | sample KB31751_FD_96464 | JGI IMG/M metagenome (GOLD analysis project Ga0134125, IMG submission 96464) | Terrestrial soil microbial communities with excess Nitrogen fertilizer from Kellogg Biological Station, Michigan, USA - KB3-175-1 | ecosystem: Environmental > Terrestrial > Soil > Unclassified ... | reverse complement strand
TCCCGCCCGTGAAGCCGACCCATCGGCAACATGCCGATGCCACAGCTGCCTGGCACAGGCGCGTGGCACGGGCGTCCCGCCCGTGAAGCCGACCCATCGGCAACATGCCGATGCCACAGCTGCGTGGCAGGCGCGTGGCACGGGCGTCCCGCCCGTGAAGCCGGCCCATCGGCAACATGCCGATGCCACAGCTGCCTGGCACGGGCGCGTGGCACGGGCGTCCCGCCCGTGAAGCCGACCCATCGGCAACATGCCGATGCCACAGCTGCCTGGCACAGGCGCGTGGCACGGGCGTCCCGCCCGTGAAGCCGGCCCATCGGCAAGATGCCGATGCCACAGCTGCGTGGCAGGCGCGTGGCACGGGCGTCCCGCCCGTGAAGCCGACCCATCGGCAAGATGCCGATGCCACAGCTGCGTCAGGCTCCACGAGGCTCTGATGAATCAGTCCGTGCAGAAATCCTGAATCCGTCCGCCAAAATTCTTTCGGCTTACGCGTAGTGTAGTAGGAGGACATTCAGGTGCTGATGTGAAGTTAGCGGGCAGGCGTGCGTCGAGACTGATGTCCATTCACACCCGGTTTTAACCGGGTGACCTTGTGCAATAAGAATTGTCTTAACCGTTTCAACGGTTTCCGATTCTGTGTAGTTTTAGATCACCGGGCTGAAGCCGCGGTGAATGAGAGACTGATATTTCAAACTGTACCACTCTTAGCGCGGGTTGGAGTTCCCTGTTGTTTTCGTCGACCGTTCCAAGACTAGTGGTTTGACCTTTTCATCAAACTCATCGCCGTACATTACTCCTTCAACCGTGTCTCGAACCTTGCCACCGCGGTCGATAACAATCGTCATAGGCAAAGTCTCAGCTGCAGTGAATCGAGTCTTGTCAGACTTACTTCCCAATGCAACCGGATAATTGACTCCGAATTTTCGAGCGAAACGCCGCACCTCAGAGAGTTTCTCGGGCGGGTAGGCTATCCCAATAATCTGAAGCCCTTTCTTTCCATACTTCTTCTGCAGCTTGATTAGATCAGGAATCTCCGCACGACACGGCGCGCACCACGTCGCCCAGAAATTCAGCAGAACAACCTTTCCTTTGTAGTCGGCGATATTAAATGGGCGGCCATCGAGATTGCGAAGCTTGAGCGAAATTGGCTGGTCCTGTGCGCTCATTGAACTGGTTGTGAGCACGAGTAGGCCGGCCAGAAAAAACAATCGTCGCAATAGGCTTTTCAAAACAGATACTTCACTCCCAATAGGATGTTTCTATCGGTCCGAAGTACGACCGGCCCTGTATTTCGCGCGACGGGAAACTGAAAACTTCCCTCGACGACAAATCGCGGCAGCGCCGCGTACTGCAAGCCCGGCGCGAGATAGTATTCGGTTGAACGACTGCCATCCACGATCGCGCTGTTAAGCCTTCCGGTGCTTCGGTGAACAAAAGTCGTTTCAAGAATCAGAAAAAGCTCGCCGCCCGGCTTGTGAGGATCGCGAGGGATAACAAATTCGAGATCGGAACTTAATCGCTGTTCGTGTCCCATGCGAAAGCCGTCGCGCTCCGTTCTGAATATGACTTCAGCATTCCCTCCAAAGATCACTCGACCGCCGGCTTGAGAAAAAGCGAGGTCAAAATGCGGACTGAAGCCTCCACTAATCGGCGTCAGCTGCTGCCTTACAAACGCGGGAACATTTATCTGCGCCTGGCTCGGAGCCGATTTTGCCCCGGTCGGTAATTCCATGCCAATCCGAAAAGCCGCTTGCCTGTCGCCATAGGTTTTTACTTTTCGAAAGAACCGGTACTTGGCCCAACCAGTAACATTCCCAACGCCAAATCCGGAGCCGGAAGTTCTGTTGTCATCATAAGCTGTACGCGCGAAAGGAACTTCAAGCTCCAGTTGGACTCGCGGAGAAGGCGTGTAAGACAAGCTCACATCCAACATCTGGCGATTGACTTCGAGAGCGCCCAGATGTTGCTTGACCAGGTAGAGCCGCGGCGTCAGGGCTCCACCTTTGTAAACCGTCAAGCCTGGTGAGGTAACACGGATCGGCGCCGATGGAAGTAATGTTTCGGACGGCGTTCCACTTGCAGCCTCATAAGCAAAGCTAACCTTCGCGAAGATCGGACTTGAATTACGCGTGGACACGGCCTTCGGCGCCAACGGGAATACAACTTCGCGCGCAGCAGCTGCCGCGCCAACAGTCTTCCAATCGCCAGTCATCTCAAGACCGTCGCCGGCTTTCTTACCTGCCAGCGCTTGATCGACATTCGGGCCTTGCAAGACAAATCGCTGTCCCGAACTCTTAACCACGATGGCCCAGCCTGCGTCGTCTTTGGCCAACGTTCCAGTAAGAGTCAGGTCCGCCGCGTCGAGTGTGTATCCCGCCTTCTTCAGCGTTTCTTTTAGAGCAGCAAACGAGACAGGTTTGTTGGGCTTGGGCGTGAAGACACCAAGTCCTTTTTGAAAATCAGTTACTTCAATCTCTTTGAGTTTCGGAGCGTAGTCTAGTCGGCTCACGGCCTTCTGAATGTTGTACACTCAATTGCCGCACAAATAGCCCGCGATGTGCATCTGCACCCGCTTAACTTGCGCCGTCGCGCCGGCAACGCTTCCGAGTAGCAGAATCAATCCAATAGTTGTTCCGAGAATAGGGTTCTTCATTTCGCTCTCCTGATTAGTAAGCAGTCATGAAACCACCTGCTTGCGGTTTCCGGAATGAAAGCGCCAGACACAAAAGGCACTTTCGGAGTAGACACACTTCTACCCTGCTAGATCAGGAGAGCGAGATGCTGAATGTACTTCGGAGCTTGGTGGTGGAGATTATCTGGCTGCCAAATCTTTGCTGAGACCTGGAGACGATTGCAGAGGTTTTCGCTCGGAACAGCTGCTTCAGTTGATCCTAAGCCTGGCTGATTCGAGAAGCTTGAGGCGTTATTCGCGCCACTACTTCCAGGCTCAGAACAATTCAAATTACAGCAGAGCCGGGCCATCGAAGCTTCGGGCGAGGCGTCAGACGACTGCGCCTTCTTACAGCAGTCCATGTTAGCCATCGGACAGCGCTGATCACCACCATGCGCGGCAACACCAACGATGCCGCAAAGCAAAGTGCTGATAAGAAGCAGACCGAGAAACCGTGTCTTCATTTCGCTAACACTCTATTTCGCCGATTAAGATGCTGTCAAGACAAGGACTAAGGTCAGCTAGCGTTGCTCGTCGCGGAACGACGAAGGGAGGACTGCAAAGTTGAAACCTGATTCAGTCCGATGCCACGGGCTCGCCCCGTGGTGATTCACGATGGTTGCTACAAACTCTTTGCACTTAGATAGGAAGATGCCACGGGCTCGCCCCGTGGTGATTCACGATGGTTGCTACAAACTCTTTGCGCTTAGATAAGAAGATGCCACGGGCTTGTCCCGTGGTGATTCACGATGGTTGCTACAAACTCTTTGCACTTAGTTAGGAAGATGCCACGGGCTTGTCCCGTGGAGAGTCACGTTCGGGGCTGTCGAGAAATTAGCAACCAGCGTGAATTACCACGGGGCAAGCCCGTGGCATCTTCAACAATTTGCAAGCTCATTGGTAGTTGCGAACGTGAATACCACGGGGCAAGCCCGTGGCATCTTCAAAGAACCTGCAGCTCATTGGTAGTTGCGAACGTGAATACCACGGGGCAAGCCCGTGGCATCTTCAAAGGACTTGCAGCTCATTAGTAGTTGCGAACGTGAATTACCACGGGGCAAGCCCGTGGCATCTCGATTCCGTATCGTCGAAAGGATTGATCCGAATATCTTTGACCAAACATTTGGTCACACGGTCACCAGAGGTAGGCTGCGATAGTGTTTTCCTGTTAGCCGCGACAAAGCATTAACCACTGCCGGAGAAATTACCGGGACCGGAGGCTCACCGCATCCCGTCGGGGCTTCGGCGCTGGGCACGATGTGAACTTCAACTGTCACAGGCACATCGCCGATGTAGGGCGGCGTATAACCATCAAAGTTCCGCTGCTCCACTCGTCCTTCTTTCAAAGTAATCGCACCCTGTCCCATCAATTGAGTAAGCCCGAACCCAAGACCTCCCTGAAACTGACTTTCAATAGTCAGTGGATTCACCGCCAACCCACAATCCACGGCGACCGCGGCGCGATGAATGCGCGGGCGTTTATTCTCGATCGAGACTTCGACTGCACAAGCTACCGCAGTGCCGAAGCATTCATGAGCCGAAATGCCAACTGCGTGTTCCCTGGCGACCTTGTTTCGCCAGCCCGAGGTCTTTTGGTCGAGCAAGTCGAGCGTCGCGCGCAGCTTCTTGGCTTCGGGCTTGAGTAGCTTGCGACGGTACGCAATTGGGTCAAGCTTAGCTCTTCGCGACAGCTCATCGATCAAAGTTTCCATTACGAAAGCGTTGTGTGTGTGGCCGACTGAACGCCACCAAAGTACCGGCACATTTACTTTGGGATGATGTGCCGAAACATGAAAGTTCGGAATGTTGTAGCTGGTGTCGGCGGCGCCCTCTACTGCCGTTTCATCGACGCCGTTCTTGACCATCATGGGCTCAAACGGCGTCCCCGCGAGTAGCGATTGGCCGACAATTACGTGCCGCCACGCCGCAGGCATGCCATCGTCGCCGATACCGATTTCGACTCGATGAGCATGCATGGGGCGATAGTAGCCGCCACGTACATCATCTTCACGTGACCAGATAAGTTTGACTGGAGTTTTGCGAAGTCGTTTGGCAATTAATGCAGCTTCGCGGGGCACATGAGCATCAATTACTGCTCGTCGTCCAAACCCGCCGCCCGCAAACTCGGTGTGAAAAACGACTTGCTCAGGTTTCAAGCCGAGCACCTCGCCTATCACCGTTTGATCCATTGTCTGGAACTGAGAAGGTACCCACGCTTCAGCTCGTTCCCCGTCGTACCTGACGGTCGCGTTGAGCGGCTCCATCGGCGCGTGCGCCAAATAAGGAAATTCAAATTCGGCAACGATGCGCCGCGCCGCGGGAATGCGCGCCATTGCCTGCTCGTCACCCTGGCTCGCGGCAGGATTGCCTTTGCCGGTCGCAAGTTTCATGTATTGCGCTCTTAACTCCTGAGTGTCAGCTAACTCAATTCCCGACAAATCCCAATCAATCTTCAAACGGTCCCGAGCCTGCTTCGCCGTCCAAAATCTGTCAGCGACAACAGCGACACCGCTACCTTTGGTCAAAGGTATTTCAAAAATATCTTCTACGCCTTCGAGCGCCCGGGCGTCGCTGTCGTTGAAAGTTTTCACGCGCGCGCCAAATACTGGAGGATGGGCCACGACCGCGATTTTCATCCCGGGAAGATCCAGATCCAAACCAAACTTCTGCGAGCCGTCGCATTTTGGACGGCTATCAAGACGGCTGATTCTCTTACCGATCAATTTGAAGTCGGAAGGATTCTTGAGCGCTACTTTCTCTGGAACTGGACTGCGCGCCGCGTCCTTAGCCAGCTCGCTGTATCGAAGTGATTTGCCTCCCGGTCCATGGACCACACTGTTCTCAGTCCGACATTGTTCAGGCGTTACCTTCCACTGCCTGGCTGCGGTGTTAACGAGCATTGCCCGAGTCTTAGCTCCGAGCTCCCGGTATTGCTGAAACGAATGCGCTATGGAACCTGAGCCGCCCACCATCTGAATGCCAAACACAGGATCTTTGTAAACGTCGGCAGCAGGAGCGAGTTCGGCTATCACCTGTGACCAGTCAGCGTCGAGTTCGTCTGCAAGAATCATTGGCAACGAAGTCTGAACGCCCTGACCAAACTCGAGACGATTTACGGTGATCTCGATCTTGCCGTCTGTTCGAATGTTGACGAATGCATCGGGTGGGTACGTCTTCGGCGGCGGAGCTTGATTCCCTTCCTGGGCCCAGGCTGGGAAATCGAGGTACAGGGAAACAAGCAAACCTCCAGCCGCCGCAGTTGAAACCTTCAAGAATGATCGCCGACTCGGACGATTTTCGTTTCGAAGCCTCATAACTGGTCGCATCTCAATCTCCCTGTGAAACCAATTCCAATTCGAAATCGCATCATTTCTATAAACATTGCGCCGCCCTGCGGCTTGCCGCAAGTGAATAGCGTCTTCAGCCTAACTGCTGAGCTGCGCTTTTAATCGCTTCTCGAATACGCGCGTACGTAGCACAGCGACAAAGATTGCCGCCCATCGATTCTTCAATGTTCGAGTCGGTGGGTTTTGGATTATCTTTCAGCAAGGCACACGCGCTCATGATCTGACCACTTTGACAATAGCCACACTGCACGACATCTTTTTCTACCCAGGCGTTCTGCACCACTCGTCCCACCGGATCCTGACTGATTCCTTCAATAGTGACGATCGGCCTGTTGCCGATGAGCGAAACGGGGACCACGCACGAACGAGTTGCTACGCCCGCGACATGGACAGTACAAGCGCCGCAAGCGCTGATGCCACAGCCGTATTTTGTCCCAGTCATCTTCAGCTCTTCGCGCAGCACCCACAGCAGAGGTGTCGAAGGATCGACCTTCACTTCCTTGCGCTGGCCGTTTACGTTGAGTTGATAAGTCGCCATTGAGTTTACCTCCCGGTTGGACATTGTGTGCCAGCCTCGACCCAGCGACGGGTCGCGGCAACGAAATCGGCGTGTGTAAGTGGCGGCACACTCCGCATCGAACCATCGGGCCGGCGTCCTGGATTCCAGGCCCACAACACAAGTGCGGCTTCCTCGTGATGCTTCAGGAGCGCGGGACCGTCCATGTTTTCATTCTTCGCGCGATCTGTGACAGCTCGACAGACTGCGGCGCTGGATAAGGGCTTGTCGTTGAGATCCTGCCATTGCATGGAAAGCGGAGCGAGGTGCCAGTTTGGACCGCCAGGAACTCCGGTGCTGTCGGCGTTGACGTCCTGGTGACAACTTATGCAGTTCAATCCCGGAACGCCCTTGCCTTCCGGACCACGAACGACGTTTGCGAAGTGCTGATGGCGATCGTCGCCCTGTTGTGGATGATTGGTGGCCGTGTGGCAATTGATACATCTCGGCGAGACCAGCACTGAATACACTTGCTGCCAGGCGGTCAATCCGTCAGTGCGTTTGTCCTGACGATTGGCTGCGGCTTGCGTGAAAACGAAAACAATCCACGTGGCAAGCACAAGGAGTACGACAAGCAAGCCTCGCAATAGCATTGGCGGACGTGCAGACATCTTCAGCTCCTTCCAGACGATCGGCGCGGATCGCTCAAGGGAGTTTAAATATCACTTGTATTCGAAATAAGGGGGTCGCGCCTAAAGTAGCACGTCGGTACTAAAAAGAGAATTTGATTTTGACTTGGCCACAGATGCACACGGAGGACACGGATCTGAAAGCCAGGCAATTCAGATCCGTGTCCTCCGTGTCCGTCTGTGGCGAATTTGTTGAACTGCGCCGGACTTCTCGATCAAGTCTCAGAGGCCGTGCTGGAGCTTAGGAGGAGTTTTCCAATCAACCGGCCCAACCTCGAGACTATATTTCAAGTATGGAAGTATTTGACCGCTCCACGCCGTGCTGAAGAACTTGTAGGCCTCGTCCCAATCTTTACCATTGCCCCATCCGGACTGATAAAGCGTCACGCGCGTGGTCTTCGGCGTGATTTGTTTCAGCCTGACGACTACAGAGGTATATTGCCAACGGACTCCGGGAATATGTGGAGGGTTATTCCAGGTGAACGACAACATGCGGCTGGGTTGTAGCGCCAGGATCTTTGTGCCTTCGGCTCCGCGCTGACCTGATTCACCGCTGGGATTGAAGTAGATTTCATATTGCCCACCGGTTTTAGCTTCGATGCTGCAGGCGGGTGCGAAGAAAGATTTGACACCAGCCTCGGTAGTCCAGGCTTTCCAGACCGAATTGATATCTGATTTGACCAGGATTTCTGCGCGCACAAAACGTTCGGGCCTTTGCGCAGTTGCGGTTGTGGCCAAAAGGAAAACCAAGAGTGAAATGGTCGTTATCTTCATTGAATTGCTCTTCATATGACTTGCTCCTGCCGTCGAAATTTGCGAGCTCAATCATGGGTGCCAGTGCCCGCGCAATACGCTCAGTCTTCCATTAAACAAACGGGCCGATTACTTTAGATTGAGTCGGGAGAAAAGAGTTTTGTCGAGATTGTGGGCGCTTTGTAATTGGACTACGTTAGGCTTTTATTTCATTCACGCCGTGGCTTCAGCCCGGCGATTGAATAGGCAGCAGGGTCGATGGGAACCGTTTTAACGGTTTCGTCCGACTTGGGAATCGTTTGGAAACGGTTAATCTGTGTAGAGGTCGGACTTCTCACCGGGCTTAAGCCACGGGGTGAATGAGAGAATGCAAAGTAACCGATGCACTCTTCGAAAACGAACTAACTTCCAGCTGATTTGAATGAAATCAAGAAACCGACGACGAATGACATTTCTGTTGACGTTCGCTTTGCTCGTCACCGGAGGTTTCTCTGTGAGTACCCGAGCAGACGCATCAAAGTCGCTCCTACTGAGAAAACCACACAACCAACGCACCGCGCCAATCTTCATTTTTCACGTGGATGAGTTTTGGTTGAACCTGCATCACTTTCTGTATGTCCTGGGCCGGGCTGAAAACAAGACCCGCGATTCTTCTCGTGAGGCTGTCGTCAATGCCCCCGCCGATCAGGAGCAGGGACTCAAAAAACTAGATGCAGCGCAGCAGGCGAGCTGGAGAAAAGCTGTCTCAGCTTATGCGAAGGACATGAGCAAGAAAGACGCTGTTTTCGATAACTCGATGGCGGCGCTCACCAACACGCTGGCGAAAGTCGCCAACAACAAATCCCCGGCCGTGGCCGGGGTTGATGCCGCTGCTGCCGAGATTTTGACTGAGGCCGCTCCGAGTTATCGAAAGATTTGGTGGTCAAGTCACCGACATGCGAACGAAGTCGCCCGCTCAGCGATGCAGAAGCTCGTCAACCAACACGGCGCAGCTGTGCTGTCGTTCATAACCAAAGCGTATCAGCTCAGTTGGCCTGAGGCTGGATACGACGTGCACGTCTCCGCTTATTCAAACTGGGCGGGCGCGTACTCTACCGACAACAACTTGCTCGTCGTCGCGAGCCTCGCTGAAGGAAATCGCGGCCCGTATGGGTTGGAGTCAGTCTTTCACGAAGCGATGCACCAATGGGATGCGCCGATGGATAAAGCTTTAGAGCAGCTCGCGGTAAATCTTAAACGGGAAGTTCCCAGAAATCTTTCGCATACATTGATCTTCTTCACCGCAGGCGAAGCAGTGCATCGAGTCTTTCCGGATCATGTTCCCTACGCTGAAAAGTTTGGTGTTTGGGCGCGCGGCTGGACAGAGCAGAAGGCTGCACTCGAAGAAATCTGGAAACCCTATCTCGATGGCAAAGGTACTCGCGACGAGGCTCTTACGGATCTAATCAAGCGCCTCACGCCCTCGATACGGTTCTAATCTCCCTTTGCATCTTTGCGCCTTGGCGCCTTTGCGGGACAGAACGTCTCCCGCGAAGGCGCCAAGAACGCAAAGAAAACGACACGGAATTTACGACACCACCCCGCCGTAATAACTGTTACCAGCTTGTCCTACCGAGGAACAATCTTCGAGATGTCATAGCTAAACGCAATGGCCGGTTTCCAAACGTAACGATTCACCGTGGTTACACTTTGCGTTGCGCCAAGCTTGGCTCCTTCGAAAAAGCTTCCGCCTAACACCTGCTCCTTGCCGATGAAGGTTCCTACGGTGACAAAGACCTTCCGCCGAAACACATTCGTTGATCCACCTAACAGATACTCGACGTCGAAATCATCGTTGGTTTTCTTTCCAGTGATCCCGGACGTGAAATAAAAGTCGTGAGCGCCCAAATTCGTTAAGCGCGTGTGAAGCATTGCCAGCGGCGTCAGACGATAGTTTGAGCTCGAAGTCAGCCCCACGATTCGCGCGAGCGTCCGGCCATTAGTGAGCGCACCCTGACGATTCTTCGCAAATCCTGCAATCCCGTCATAGGTTCGTTGTTCGAGGGACGTGTAAGCAAGCCCCAGTGCAAGATTGAAGGGAATGCCGCCGATGCGGATCTCATTTTTCAATTCGTCGCTGGGAGAGTTGGCTCCGGTGTTCGAAGGGGTGACAGCTCGCTTCGTAGTTTTTGAAAAGCTATAACTCATCGAGAAGCCGGGCTTCCAGGTCATACGCTTGCGGAAAAACTTCGCATCACCAAGATCTGCCGTCACTTCATCTCCGATTCTCACGTCATCAACCAGGTTCTGCGCGAGTCCTCCGTAGGCCCCGAATGTGAAGAGGGCGCGATCGTTTAGAAAGCTCACCGATGGTCCAATCAAATACTCCATGTCAAGATTGTCGTCGTGCTTGGCGGTGATTCCAATTGAGAAGAATAAGCTTGCCTTTTCGCGGTCCAGCACGCGCGAATTCAGGAAAACCATCGGAAAGAGCCGGCGTGGCGAGTTTTGATCGAACCCGATTACATTCTTGTCGCCGTTGCCGGTTGGATTTCCCTGAGCATCGAGCACGAATCCTTTGGCAGCCTTGAAGGTTCGCCGCGGCAAAGGCGAATAGGCCATGCCTCCGGAAAGCATAAAACGTGGTCGACCAAGTTGAATGACCTCATTGAACTGCGAGGCCGCCGCCGGCGCACTTCCGGTTCCCGATCCACTTCCTTCCGAGCCTGCAGCTGTCCCTGATTGGAGCTGGCCCGAGCTATTGCTGTTACTCTCGCCTCCGACGCTGCCCTCATTGGAGGCACCGCCGAGTACCGCTCCGGTTGGAATTCCACCACCATCAGTCGCCGCAGGTTTTCCACTTTGCGTGTTTCCGCCAGACGTGTTTTCTGCTTTGACTTCTTCCCTTTTTACAGAGATGGTCGCCTGACTCAATTCAAATTTCCTGGGGATTTCAAAGGTACGCGCAAATAATCCCTGCTTATGTTTCATTTGGTTGGTCAGCACCAACATGTTCACCATTCCCTGACCTTGATCGCGCAAACTCTTGATCTTAAGTTCGTAGCCCGCTGCACCGATGAGTTCTCTGACGGCGAGCGCATACTGCTTAAACTGCGTGGTGCAATTAAAGGCGCTGCAACGAATTATTTTGTCCTTCAACGCGGTGTCCTGAGAATAATCGACGGTTAGTTGTTCTAAATCGCCTGTAAGCGATGCCAGGATACTCATTTCCTCTTCCGCAGCCTTCAGCTCACCGAAAAGCTTATCGAAGTCATAACCAGCTAAGGTTGTGTTCAGTGTTTCGGCTTTGTCGCAGGTAGTGTAAGTATCCGCCTCGCCATTCCGCAGTTCGGTCACCTTTTTGGAAAACTTCCTAAACTCGCTTTCCGTCGGACCGATAACCCCTCCACCACCTGCCGCTTTGATGTTTGAATTGAGAAGGTCCATGAAAGTGTCCGATAAATTGTACCTGCCTTCTCTATCCTTCTTGTACAAGTGTTCTCGAATTTTATCGAAATCTTTTTTCATCTCGGCAGTCGCTGCGCATGCGAGAGCGTCTCCGTTCTTCCTGCATTCTTCCTCAGTAAAGTCTCCCAAACGCCTTTCTAACTCGTTCAACTTGGCCGGTGCATTCAAGCGTGTCGTCTTGCTAGCTTCGCCCGCCTGAGTCCCCAAAGTTCCAGCCAAACTCGGCGGCAATAGCAGCTTCAGGAAATCTGTTACGGCTGTGCTAACCAGTTCCTGCTGAGCCACGGAGATTCTGTAGTTGTAGACGAAAGGATTCATGTGAGCGACTGATACACGCCCGGGGCCGCTTGTAAACAGGAGTTTGCCGGTCGATTGATTTATGGCGAAGGGTCTCGAGTCGATGACCAGACCACGCGGCGCTTCTGCCTTGAGCAGTTTATCTACAGCGTCACTGCTAACACCGCACTGCCCAATTCTGATGCTGTTGAGTGCGTCATCGTCCTTCGCTTTGGACTGCGACGCTGCCGAGCTAAAGCAGCAAAGTGCCGCGAGAACGACGAGCGTGAGTTGAGTTTTGATTCTCATTTAGATCTCCATTCAGATGCGAGTGTCATGTTGAGGTGTCTGACCGAGGTGACTTTCACGCGGTCTTACGCCACTGACGGTCAAAGTCCTGCCTGCCATACCTGAAGCTGATCACTAACGGACTGATTAATGCGAACGCCGCGGTTGAATGGCACATCACCGAAGTTGTGAATTGCGCAGGCGATTTGCTGAGTATTGTTCGCAAAGAACACGGGACTTCCACTCTGCCCGCCGAAAGTAAAAATGTCATAGAAGATGTGATTCGGAGTGACGCTCCTGATCGGATTGCTTTCGAACCACTGCGTGCCCTCGGGCACATTGTCGGGATAGCCAGTCAACGTTGCCCTCGCTCCATTCAGTGATTGGTCAGGAAAGTGCGCGAACCCAAAGACGCCAACTTTGGCGCCGAGCGGAAAATTCGGCGGCAGGATGATGGCTCCATAATCAAAGTCTAGATCTCCGTTCAATCGCCACCGATCGTGCACTCGCAAATTCTCCTGGGGCACTTCGATCCAACCAAACAGAGAGTTCGCGGCATTGGTCTCGCCGTTTCTCGCCGCCATGACCAGGATCTTGTTTACCATTCCATGAGTTGCCGTCCCCGGTTGAAAGACAGCGATGCAATGCCCGGCCGTCACCAACATGCGCGGTGAAACAAACCAGGCTGTGCCGCTATGAAGACTTCCATCTCCTGCCGTGATCAGCAGGTCGCAGACTTTGCGAAAGGGCGATTGACTTACGTCCTGAACGCGCACGCGATCTGCGACACTTCCCGCCACGCCGAATTCCGGTGGAGTAGGCGAAGGACGCTTGGGGCGCTTGCCGAACGATAATTCGCCGATGTCTCGAAGTCCTCCCTTCGGTAGCTTCGGAAGTTTGGGTTGCTCTGCGAGATCTTGCTTTGCTAATCGAGTGCTGGGACCTCGGCCGTTGGATGATTTCGAAAAGATCCTGGCATCAGCAAACTTACCCTTCCTGCTGCGTTTCGATGAGTTGGTGCTTTTAGTTTTGCTGACTGAGGCGCGTTTCTTTGGCACTGTCGGGGTCTCCTCTCTGCAATGAATGAATGAAAGCACGAATCCATTTCAGAGAAACTGCGACTCAACTAAGAGCTCGGTTTTGTTGGGGGAAATCGCTGTGGCGAGGAAATTCAGCTGATGCGGTTTTCAGGGTTTGGCAGCAGTATTCACCGGTGAGGCAGCAACGACTTGAATGAGATTCTCGAAATGAACCAAGTGGCGCTAATAAGCTCTACTTCAACTCCATCACCCAAACGTTGCCGGTGGTTTCGGAGTATTCATACACAATCTGATCGCCGCGCGGCGACCAGGCTGGATAACGGACAAACGAGTTAAAGGTGGCGTTGTTGGTTAGTTGCTGCTCCCGCTTAGTCGAACGAGATACCCACCAGACGTTCCAGAAACCGTTTCTTAATCCGGCGAAGACAATCTTGTCGTTGTCTGGAGCCCAACTATGCGCATAACTGGTGCCCTTGTCGAAGGTCAGCTGTGTGGGAGTTCCTCCTGAACCGGGAATGAACGCGACGTTCACATCGTCACCTCGTCTCATTTGGAAAGCGAGGTAGCGTCCGTCTGGCGACCAAACTGGGAAAGCCATCAATTCGGCATCGAACGTTAATTGCTTTGCTTCCTTACCTTCGATGCTGATCGTCCAAATATTGGTCGTGCCGCCTTTGCCTGAGTTGAAGGCGACTGTCTTCCCGTCCGGAGATGCGCGCGCGAACTCAACCTTGTCATTGAAGTCAAACAAGACTTTTTCGCTACCGCCGTTGCGGGGAATAAGCATCAAATCGGTGTGATCCTGTCGCCGCCGCAAAAACAAAACCTGACCGTTATCAAGCCAGCTCGGAGGGCCACTTCCACCTGCCGTAAGTTGTGTTGGATTTTTTCCATTCGGATCCATTACCCAGATGTCGGGCAGCCTCGCTCCTGTCGGCCATGAAGCGTAGGCTATCTCACGGCCATCTGGCGAAAAGTTAGGGAGGCCCGTCCGAAAATTTCTGTTCTGGGTTAATTGCACAGGCGGCCCAGCACCTTGATTTGACTCCGAAAGACGCACAGACCAAATGTTGCTGTTGCTTATTAATGGATTAAACGCGAGCTTCTTTCCATCCGCGGAGATCGTTAATGATCTCATGCGACCGTTACCCGTGGCTGGCACGAGTTGCACCGGATCACCTAACGGCTCACCGCTATCCTTCGAGAGGGCCATCGACCAAACTCCAGAATCTTTGGCGAAGTAGATACGATCGCCATCGGGAGAGAAAAGCGGATCAAATGCGCCAACGACAAGCTTCTTAAAGTCTGAGCCGTTTGCAGCCATTGACCAGATGGTTAATTCTGCGGATATGTAGCCGCCAGCCGTAAAGGCGATGCGTTTCCCGTCAAAGGACCATGAGGGTGCACCATGACCACCTGGCGGATTGCCTCCTTTAGTCAATGGCCTGGCTTCTCCTCCTCGTGACGAAACCAGCCACAGTACCGATGGCGGCATGGCGCGACTGTTTGCTTCCATGCTTGACATCGGCTCCGATTGAAATGCGATCGTTGAGCCGTCAGGAGACCAGGCGGGTCGAGACCCAAATTCGGTCAATTGTTTGGGTACGCCTCCCAACGCTGGAGTTAACCAAATGCCGCCACGTTCACCCGAACAATAAGCAATCATTTTTCCATCCGGTGACCATGCCGGTTGAAGGTTCTGCTTGCCATCAGAAGTTATTTGGACCTCGCGACCGCCGGGCGCCAGTTGACTCACATAGATCTCAAACTTACCAGTGCGGCTGGAACTGAAAGCCACCATGCTGCCGTCAGGCGACAAAGCCGGAAAGGCATCGAGCCCCGCTGAACTAGTAACTTGAGTTGTCTTTATTACCGTTGGCGGTGGTGGGACCAGTAGCGCCAGAGCACGGCTGTCTTTTGGCCCGAAACGCTTGTAAATTGCAAAACTCGCGGCCACCAACACGACGAGCAACAACGCAATCAATCCCGCTTTCTTATAGCCTGCGTTCCTGCTAAGCAACGCGGGGACAGACTCGAGCTCACGCTTAGCATCCTTCAGATCTTCCAGCACATCGGTGGCCGATTGATAACGCTGGTCGCGATCTTTTGCGAGACACTTCTCTAAGACTCGTTGCATGCCTGCGGGAAGGTCGGATTCGATCACAGGCTGATGCTCGATTATCCGAGCGATGACATCAGCATTGGTCACAGCCTCGAACGGCAGTCTTCCGGTCGTCATTTCATAAAGAACTACGCCAAAGCTCCAAATATCAGTGCGCGCATCCAAAGGAAGACCACGCACCTGCTCCGGCGACATGTACGCAGTTGTTCCCATCACCATCCCGGTGTTAGTTCGTAACGAACTTGCTGAAGACGCGGAACGGTCCGCCGCCGCCAACTTTGCTAATCCAAAATCAAGAACCTTAACCAGACCGTCGTGGCGCAGCATGACGTTGTCCGTCTTGATATCGCGATGAATGATGCCGGCTTCGTGGGCTGCTGAGAGCGCGGTGGCGATTTGAATGCCGATATCGATGGCTGTGTTGAGCTGTAGTTTCTGAGGCCTGAGACGGTCTCGGAGTGACTCTCCGTCAACATGCTCCATGATGATGTAGTTCAGAGAATCGACTCTTCCGATTTCATGGATCGTAACAATGTTTGGATGATTCAATGCTGAAGCTGTCTTCGCTTCTCTTTCGAAACGCTGCAAGAGATCCATCTCGCGTACAAGGTATTTTGGCAGGAGCTTGAGTGCGACTTTACGATCCAGTCGTTCATCATGAGCGAGATAAACTTCGCCCATGCCGCCTTTTCCTAATCGCGAGATGACTCGATAAGGACCAACAGTCTGGCCAGTTGATAACTCGGCGTGGTCAGCTAAGAAGTCCGCAGCTACTTCGTATGCGGGAGTATCAATAAACCCGCCTGACTTTTGGTGAGCACTCAGGAGTCCATCGACTTCCTGACGAAGCGCGACATCGTCTCCGCAAGTCTCGTCGAGAAAACGCTCGCGCTCTGAAGACGGCAATTCGAGGGCTGCGTGGAAGACTTCCTTGGTTTTTTGCCAGGTATCCGATGACATGTTCGAGAGATGAATCATTTTCTGACTCGCAAACGAGGAAAACCGTGCTCCTAAATACTTACGCGGTTATTTGGCGAGAACTCCCTCGTGTTGAGTCAGTGAAAATGCGTTTCCGGCTGGTGAATTCTAACAGAATTGTTGATTGCAGAACGCAGATCGGTCCCTTGCTCTTAGTCCGGCCAGCGGACGAGTGAAAATGCCCGGCAGTTCACTCCTGAGAAACGAGTTAAGCTGACAAATGTAGTCTGAGGTTGATAATCCTGCCGGACGGATTAGCTCGATAAGCGAGCGGCTTGAGTGAGAAGGTAGTTTCGTTCGGGAAGGCTTGCGGTTTTGTTTGCAGCGATCCGGTAATGCTCAATGGCGCCCGCTGAATCGCCTGCCAGTTCGAGCAGATGTCCTCGAACAGCGTGGAGGCGGTGATGAGTTGCGAGACGACTATCACGCGCCAGAACATCCAGTAACTCAAGTCCCTTCACAGCGCCGTGTACCATTGCCACAGCGATCGCATGATTCAAGGCGACCATCGGATTTCCTGACAAACGCCTAAGCACTTCGTAGAGCGCGAGAATCTGCGGCCAATCAGTATCCTCGTAGCGGTCTGCTTCGTCGTGAACCGCAGCTATCGCAGCTTGTAACTGATATTGTCCGATTGCTCCTTTTGGTAAAGTCGCCGAGATGAGCGCGATACCCTCTTCGATCTGTTTCTTATCCCAGAGCGACCTGTCTTGCCGTGCAAGCGGAACTAATTCGCCATCCTTGTTAGAACGCCCATCCCGTCGAGCGTCGGTCAGCAACATCAGCGCTAACAAACCCGCAACTTCGGCATCGTCCGGTTGCAAACCGTGCAAGATCCGCGTCAATCGCATCGCCTCGCGAGAAAGATCTGCGCGCCGGAGTGCTGGACCGGCGCTACTCGTGTAACCCTCGTTGAAGATGAGATAGAGAATATGCAGCACTGCCCGGAGACGCTGTGTTCGTTCATCAGTGGTAGGTAGTTGAAATGGGATGCCTGAAGTCTTGATGGCCTGCTTAGCCCGGCTGATGCGCTGCGCCATGGTTGCTTCTGGTACCAGAAACGCGTGCGCGATCTCAGCTGTAGACAAGCCGCCAACCGCTCGCAACGTCAAGGCAATCGCAGAAGGCGTCGTCAGTGCGGGATGACAACACATAAAGAGAAGCACCAGCGTGTCGTCTTCCTGCGACGCAGCATCTTCCGTTACCAGCAATGTTTCAGCTGCAACTTCTCCTTCTCGCCGGCGGCGCGCCGATTCACTGCGAATCTGATCGGCCATGCGACGAAAAGCCACTTGAGTAAGCCAGGCGCGCGGATTAATCGGTAAGCCTTCGCGCGGCCACTGCAACGCGGCTGCAAGCGAAGCCTCCTGTACCGCATCTTCAGCTGAGGCGAAATCACGAAATCTCCGCACCACTGTACCGAGCACCTGAGGCGTTAGTTCTCGCAACAGGTGCTCGATGGTGACCTCGAGTGCAGGTGAGTGAGTCACAGCAAATCTTTCGGAGCGCTGCTCATTAACTGGCGCACTTCGACGGGCATCTTTCCTTCGGTTCCGGCTGGTGCTGGAGCCAACGAAGCACGGGCTGCGACCTTGTAAGCTTCCTCCGCGCTTTCCACATCGACAATCCAATATCCGGCGAGAAACTCTTTGGACTCGGGAAAGACGCCGTCCGTAATGGGAGAGCCGTCGTCGCCCGCTCGTACGATAACTGCATCGTTCGGCCATGCCAAACCGGCGGTTTCGACGAAAATGCCTTCATCTTTTAGCTGCTGGTTAAAGTCACGCATGAAAGCAATGTTTGCCTGGAGAGCTTCCTTCGGCCACTTTGAGTACCACTCAAACACTTCCCTCGTTGCACTCATCAAAAGCATGTATTTCATTATCTTGCTCCTCTTCGCTTAGATTTTTTCCGCATCTTAACTGCGTTCACGGTGTAGTCGGAGCCGATCTAAAGTTCTCGACATCACCAACGAAATATTTTTGTAAACACAGGGCTGCCTTCCTGTTGCTTACTTTCTTCTCCACAGCGGACTGAACCGCAGATAGTGATCCGGGTATTGTCAGTACCACGGGCGGTAGCAGTTGGCCACGCTACGCCAGCGCCGCAGTGATGCGAACGGGTGTACCCGGTAATCCCGTCTATATCAAAGTCATCGACGCGGAAAAATTAGGAGGAGGTCGTGGCCGGGTGTCGCGTGATCGAGGCTCATCGAGGAGGGATGCTCTTTTGAGGAAGATTTGTTCGACAGCGCGCCCGGTGTTTAGGAGGACGAGCTTCCAGAGCCATCCTGATTACCAAAGAATTGTTCTATCGAGGCTGCGGCCGCGCGGCATACCGGTGCAAGTTCAGGGAGTTCATCAATCCAAAGCATACGGCTCGACGTATGGCTTTGAGATGCGTTTGATTTTTAGCTTATCGTTGGAAACGAATCGATACTCTCCATTCGTGTCCTTCATCTCAAAACGCAAGTCTTCGGGAACTACTCTGCCCTTTCCCTCATTCGGCGCCTCAAATTCAACGTCAACCTTTATCAGGTTGGATTGTTTGAGAACGTATCGAGTGGGCAGGAGAGATTGCAAGCCACCATCTATTCTGAACTTCTTCAGAAGGTCGTCACGCGTCATTCCCTCTTTGATCGACGTAGCCTCAACGTACCGTTCCTGCAACCATTGCTCGTGCGAACGGTCTATTTGCGGTTGCTGAGACCATGTGAATCCCGGCAAGGTTAGGAAAACGCAGCAAAGGATTGATATGAATGTCGTCATACGCGTTTCTCCCGCAGCCACAAGAAAATACTAACGTCTGAGCCCCTTGACTGCATTAGCCCGAGCGCCGTAGGTGATGCGGCCAATGGTATCCGGCGGCAGGAGCGTGCGCATGCGTGTCTTAAGCTGCGCGAGCTCGTCAGATCCCATCGCTGCGAGGCTTGGACCCACACTCGCGCCCCCGAGGATGGTCGTCCAGTAATCGTCGAAATCAGAGAATGTCCGTTGCACGGAGATCTCCCGCGTTTCGATCGAATCCAAACCCGCATCAGTCCACAAGTCTCGCATTGCGTCTATTTGAGACGCGCCACGGCTCGGCGGTTCCGGAACTGCCGCTCCCAAGCCGCGCATCTCAACCTGCAACGCTTCGTAAGGAAAACCACCACCATCCATGTCCCACGCGTAGGCTGTGACGATGCCATTCGGGCAGACCACGCGCGCCATTTCGGCAACGCCCCTGGCCGGGTCGCGAACAAAGAAAATCACCAGTGGCATTACGGCCACGTCGAACGTAGCGTCGGGGAAGGGCTGTGCCATGGCATCGCCGTGACAAAACCGCGCGACACGCGACGCGGGTCGAGTGCGAGCATACGCAAGCTGCGCCTTAGATGGATCGATTCCCTGTACCGATGCTGGCGCACACTGCTCGACGAGCATTTCAGTAAAGGCGCCGTTGCCGCAGCCTACATCGAGCCATCGCAAACCTGATTTAGGCGCCAGCCAGTCGAGGAAAGCTTGACCTGCAAGCTGGCTCCACTTCCCCATGTATCGTTCGTAGGCTGCCCCGTCGTCGAAGCGAATTTGGTCCGTCACTATTAGTTATTCCTTCGAGTCGGACCGCTCTGTCGGCGCACTTCGATCCGAAACAATTCATTGCGTATTTGCCAGCGACGCCTGAATAGCTGCCAATAGATTTTTGCCTGTCGGTCCGACCGCGTCGAATGAATGGATTTCACTGGTGTTGCCAGTCGGCAAGGTCAGATTGCGACAATGGAAACAGATTGTCGACCCCAGCAATAGTTTTTGATCCGCAAAGAATTTGACCATGTATGCAGGGGAGAAACATCCGGCGCCTTCACCATTATTCAGAACGCGCCAGACCTTCGCAAAACGTTCTGCTTCGGCGCCACGCAGGGTCACGGTTTTGAGTATTTTTGTTTCGAAGCCTTGCGAGTAATTCGACCCAAGACGAACTTCGTTCACTTCGACGGTATCTACTGTTGGTAGTTCACGCGTGTATTTGTACAAGAGGCTATCTTTGTTTGGCGGCCAGCCAGTTTCGACTGAGGTGATACGCGTCCGCTTTCTTTGGCGGCGAGGGCGCTGAGCAAATGCGGCTTCGGGAGCTGCAAGTACAAGAACAAGTAGAATTGCGAAGAGTTTTGACATCAAAGATTCTTTCTCAACCACCGGCACGGATATATCCTCATCGCACCTGCCTCAACACCTGAGTTGCCGAGACGGCGCGATTTCAATTTCGTAATCAGCAATCCGCAATCAAGAGTGCCGCGGTTCACCGCTACTATTGGCCGTGTGTCCGTGCCAGACAGATCCGTTGTAGATAATGACTCAGCCGGCGGGGCCAACGCCAGCGCTTGGCCCTCATAGTCCGCGGAAGTATCTTGCGGGAAGTCGGGCGGCATTGTAAGCCATTCGTGTGAACCCGGCACAAACCGTGTGGCCCGATTGACGAAGTCGTTAATGCGGGTGGTCGAGCTACCTATCGCAAGATCCGGGCGCGCGGTAGTGCTCTGATTTGGAGTGCGCCGACCTGTCGGCGCTTTGCTCGCTGCGACCTGTCGCAGCAAGTTGTCGAAAAGGAACACATTATTAAGCAGCGCGGGCGTCAAGCCGCCGCGAGCGAAAGCGGTGACAGGTCACCGCACTCCAAATTAAGTGCGGGCAAGTTTAGGGTTTGGACTTGATGATCTGCGTCGGCAGGCCGACGATCGCATTATTACGTGTCAAGCCAATTTGTCGGAGATCAGTCAATATCTTGTCTGGGTTAGCTCCCGTTGTCTCGATCTCATAGCCCAGATCGCGTACCGCGAATGCGGCGACGCGGTTCGCCTCCCACTTATCCTTGAAACGGCCGGTAGTAAGCATCGTGATGAAGATGGCGGATGCGGCAGCAAGTGCAGCCCCCCAGTTGTTTCGGGTCTGAAGGCTACCTACGCCGTCAAGCTTCAGCATAAGAGCGGCTACCGCGCTGAGTAGGGCTGCTCCGAACTGGAATGTGTGATAGATGCCACTCCACCTGCGGGCCGCTTCTCGGAATTCGGTATAGTCCTCTTTAATCTTCTTTGCCACGGTGAGTTGAGGATCCATTCTTACCTCCTTGGAAGCCCCTGTCCGTTCGGTTGAGCATTCTTTCCAGACCGGGGCCGATTCTCGTGGGCTCAACGGTTGAGTCGACGCGGCGGCGCGAATTCAATTTCGCAATCCGCATTCAGGGCTACCGCCGCTCTGGTCCACCGATTTGTTCGGCGGCGCCGAGCGCTTCGAGGTGTAGTTCCTGGACCTGTGCTGCGAGGAGATCGGCGACAACCTCTACCGTCAGAGCGTCGGTTTCGATCACTTGTAAGTCAAGCGCGTCGGCCTGTCCGCGTAAGTAAGCAGCCCAGTTGTCCATTCGTAGAGTCGCAAGTTCGGGCTGACCCCTCTGCGCCAGGCGCGCGCGGCGAACCGCGGGACTGCACTCCAGCAAGACGATCCGGAGGTGTGTCGACTCAGCGCCTGCGAGTGCCGCGCGCACAAAGGATGGCCGTGTTTGTCCGTCGAGGATGCTCACGGTACCGCTGTCAGACTCGCTCACGAGGCGTTTGATCCACCGTCTGGTTGCATCCGCCTGCCATGCTTCGCCGCCCCCGAATTCGCGATCCATCTCCTCGGTAGACGGAACACCGATACTATCGAAGTAGAAGCAACGAAGCCCCTCAAGATTTCGCTCCTCGAGAGCACGCACAGCGGCAGTCTTCCCCGAACCCGAAGCGCCGGTAACGACGAGTATGGCAGCTCTATCCATCACACTTCAAAGTCACAAACATCCGGAAGCCGCCCAACGTCAGAGACATGTATGTTGAATGTCAGGTCGGTTATCTAGAATGGCTTGCGGTTAAGCAGCCCTTCGAGGAGAAACGACGATGACAGTTCAGGCTCAGTTTTTGCCCCGCAACTACGATGTCTTTGC
>Ga0134125_10002441_pt1 | contig 22070 bp, 31 predicted proteins | sample KB31751_FD_96464 | JGI IMG/M metagenome (GOLD analysis project Ga0134125, IMG submission 96464) | Terrestrial soil microbial communities with excess Nitrogen fertilizer from Kellogg Biological Station, Michigan, USA - KB3-175-1 | ecosystem: Environmental > Terrestrial > Soil > Unclassified ... | reverse complement strand
GCTCGCAGAAGCCGAAGCCCGAAGCCTCAACCACGACTGGCTAAACACCGAGCACCTCCTGTTGGGCTTGCTGAGGGACGAACACAACCTCGCCGCGACTGTCCTCGCCACGTTCGACATCACCTGGGAAGAGGTGCACGCCCAGGTAGTCCAGATCGTGGGGCCAGGTGACGAGCCGGTCACGACACCCATTCAGTTCACGCCACGGGCGAAGAAGGTGTTTGAGTCGGCATGGCGGGAGGCGCTGTCGCTCGGCCACAACTACATCGCCACTGAGCACATCCTGCTCGGCCTCGCCCGCGATCACGGAGGCCTTGCAGCGCGCATCCTCCGCAGCCTCGACGCCCACGTAGAGCCGATCCGTGACGAGGTCATCCGCCAGCTATCCGGCCCGGGAGACGCCTCCAGAGGCCCAGGACGCATAGAGGTTTCCTCGGAGCCCCTACGCGGATATGGCGAGCCCGCACACCTGATCCTGGCCTGCCCCGACTGCGCGACACCAATCGAGACAATAACAACCGATCAGCCCAACACCAAGTTCCACGTTTCGGCCGAGGGCGACCGTACCTGCCCCGGCTGCGGCAAGCAGTGGCGGATCGCCTACAACGTGTCCTGGGAGGAACGACCAACCGGATCATCTCCGTAGCCGGACTGGCTGATCATCCCAGTCCGGGTTAGAGTCGCTGGCATGGAAGTGCGCCAGGTGGATCCGAGGGATTACGCAGAGGACGAGTCTCCCCTGTACCGGGTCTGCTTTTGGTCGAGGCCCGGCCGCGTCCCGGAGGGAGTCCCAGTTGAGAAGCTCGGCTTCCACGCGACCGAGTACGAGATCTCCGACGCCCGCAGCGTCTACGAAGTCCTGGCGTGGGCCGAGGCTCACTCAGGGCCTGAAAGGACGTACTGCGTATGCGTCGTGCCGCCGAGGAACCTCGACCCCGACACCGATTGGATGCACCGGCTGGCAGGCGTGGATCCGACGAACTCCTCGACCTACGGCACGCAGCCAGACGGCTACTCGTGGGACTCGATCTACCGCGAAGGCGGCAGACAACAGCACTTTGGCGCTGATGCTTGAGCGCGTCGCCTAGTACCCGGATCAGCCCGCAGCGCGGTCGCGCTTCCGCCGCATGTCATCCGGGAGGAAGGGAAGCGTGGTCACGAGTACGAGCGCCGTGTATACCGTAAGCGCCGACCACGGGCCGCCGAACACCAAGACCCAGACCAGCAGGGCCAAGCCGACCGGCACAGCGGCCAACCGGGCTGTCCCGAACCTGCGATCCCGTGCGTTGCCGAGCAGCCTGCGCATTCCAGTCAAGGCTACAAGGCTCACGCGGGAATGACAACGGGAGTGTATACCGTCGAAGTCGGGATCTCCGAGATCGATCGCCTCGGCGTCGGCCCGAAGCAGCCGCTTAGGTAAGTACTCTGAAGGCGTGAAGCTCTGGCTCGACGACATCCGCCCCTGCCCAGATGGCTTCCTCCACGCCCGGTCGGTGAACGAGGCCATAAAGCTGCTTGAAGCGCATGGCTGCGAGTACGCCAGCCTCGACCACGATCTGGGTGACTATGCCGAGGATGGCGGCGACGGCTTCAAGCTGGTGCTCTGGATGGCTGAGCATGACCGCTGGCCCACCCAGGGCATCCGCGTCCACAGCGCCAACGCGCCGGGGATGGCGCGCATGTTGGCGGACGTTGATCACTACGGGCCGTTCCCGCCTGGAAACGGCATCGAGCGCGGCTCCTGGTAAGAGCCGTACGTTGCCGAGAGCCCCCGAGCGTTATCCGGGCGGGTGCTGGGCGGAACCGGCTGGCAGCCAGCCCGCTCTGTACGCCGTCGGCCGGTCTGGGAGGTCGGCGTAGGCTTCCGCCATGTCGGTCGTCTCCCGCTTGACGCCTGCATTATGCCGAAGTGCCAGAGCGTTCACGGGATAGTGCCAGCCGGTTGTTGGCTGGTGCTCCCGCGCCCCGACGCCGAGCACGACACAGGAGCCCGCCTGACCCCCGACGATTGTGTGCTCCGTCCCGGGCGGACAGTGGACGAAATCCCACTCGTGAAGCGATCGCTCCTCTCCCTCGATGAGAAGCAGGGCGTCGCCAGCGAGAATGAGGAAGCCCTCTTGGTCTTGCTCTGAGTGGTACATCCCGAGTGGTTCGCCCGGTGCAAGTACGAACAGGTTGATTCCGAGTTGCTCGAACTCCTGCGCGGTACGGAAGTGCAACATCGCCCATCGCCCTTCACGCTCCTGCCAGGCCGCGTCCTGCGCATTCAGGACAAACCAGCCGTCACCGCTCGGCATGGTGCCCGCTTCCGTCCGCTCCAGTGGGGCTTCCGGACTCACGTCGCGAGTATATCGGTCGAGTGGGGCATGGAAGCGACCGGCCCGGATGCTGGCCGATATCGACCGCTCCAGCCCCGCAGCAGGCTACGACTTCGGGAAGCGGGGGTACAGCTAGCGGTCACACACGGTCGCGCTCATCGCGCCGACACTGGCACATGCCCATCGCCTTAGCCTGGCGCGTGCATAGCTCCTCGCAACGACGAATGGTGAACCCGCAGTCGCAGCCATTGTCGTGGTCGCAATCGGCCTCGCGCGCGTGGGCATGGGCGGCGGGAGGGGCGATAGCCACTCTTCGAGGGTAGCGGTTAGATGACGCGGACGGCTGCCAGGATCCCGGCCACCAGGATCACGCAGCCCTGGATCGGGACGCTCAGCAGGAAGACCGGCAGCGCAACGATGGCGCGCGGTGTCCGAAGGGTGTCAGCGCGGATTCGGCGCCCATCCCGGGCGGTGGCTGCGTTTCCAGCCAGCGCACCAACCCGAGCTTCTTCGCAAGCCAGTACGACCCGGCGATGTCGGCCGCGACGAACGCCAGGAGCGCAAGGAACGCTACGACCGCCACGACGCTGACCGGGACGGGAGCAGGCGGTCGTCACGCCAGGGCGGCGTTGGGCGACCGCTGTCTCGAAGGCCAGCCACACCTCACCCTGGCGCTGCCTGGCACCCGGTCGCGACATCCTGGCGGAACTCCTCGGGGTACCCACCTGTCGTGATCGCGACAGCAGCAGCGACCGCTTGCCCGGCCGGAGCCTGCGCCTCCGCTCTCTTGATCTCGGCCTCACACTCGCGCTTGCCGACCTCGAAGTAGTGGCGGTGCGTCGCGGCCGTCACAGGCAGCGTCGTGTGGCGCTGGGTCGATGCCACGGCGAAGACAGTTAGCGGCAGAGCCACCAGCACGAAGGCCACACTCAGCATCCGGGAGCGAAGTGCCACCGGGATCTGAGCCTCAGATCGCGCCGACGACCGGAGGGCGGTGACGAGCCAGCATCAGTCCGAGCCCGACCAACAGAACCGCCAGGGCGACAGCCCCCGCAAGAAGTCCGTGCACGAGGGCAGCATGGGTGTGCACTGTCCACGTATGCGTGTATTTCGTCGGGCACACGTACACCTGTCCCGGCTTGATGTCGATCACACGCTGCGGTGGGTTACACGACGCGAAGTTCTGCGTCGCCTCGTTCGCCCAAGCCGCGCACCCAACCAAGCCCAAGACGGCCGGGATGCCAAGGCCGATGACCGCGCCCCAGGTCACTTTCTCAGCCACGGACACCAGCTTGTCTCGCATCATTCGAGTCTACGTGGGCAGCGCTAACCCGGCAAGGCATGCTCATCACCTCAATAGCCGCCGCGCGTGAAGGGCGATGGCTGGGAGGGGCGGCCGTGGCCACAAACGCCGGGTAGCGACCAGACCGGGATCCGGCCGCCAACCTTGTCGCGCCAGTCGGCGGGGTTGGAAGGATGCGGACGAGTCGAACTGCCACGGTCTATCACTCGCGCGCGCGAGGCAGTGGCAGGTACTCGGCGGTCGATGCTGACTTTGCCGAACTAGCCCCTTCAAGACGGTTCATGCCGCTCCTCATAAGAGGTGACAACACCTTCATGAGGAGAATCATGAGCGACCACCCCACACCGCATACCGCCCCTGCCAACAGCGACGCCACCCGCTTGTTCTCGAAGACGACACTCTCCGAGAACGAGCTTGACTGCTGGGAGTTCACCGGCTACCTCGACCCCGATGGCTACGGCCGCTTCTACTTCCAGGGGAAATCCTGCGGCGCACACCGAGTCGCCTATCAACTCGCCTACGGTGACATCCCTCCGGGGCTCGCCGTCGATCACCTATGCGGGAACCGATCCTGTATTAGGTTCGAGCACCTGGAGGCCGTGACGACCGCAGAGAACAACCGCCGGGCAGCCGAACGCCGGACGCATTGCAAGAACGGCCATGAATGGAACGAGATCAATACCTACTGGCACAAGGAAGGCAAGCGGAACTGTCGTCGATGCAACGCGGAGGCCGTTCGTCGATACACCGCTCGGCGCAAGAACCCAGCTAGCGATACGGCAACGCATGGCGGCTACTCCGGCGGCGAATGATGGATGTCGCCGCAGCCGCACATCCGCGCCCACTCGTCCAGCCCATGCGCATCGATAAGACGCTCGTGCTCCCGCAGTCGGTGACGCTCGCGGAACGCCTGGTAGACGGTCTTCCAGCGGTGCCGTTCCATCTCGTCGGCGAGGTACGCCATCTCGCGGAGGCTCCAGTCGTCAACGGCGGGATGTCCCGACACATGGCTTCGTAGCACGTCCATAGTCGCCGCCTCGAACGAGTGGTAGGGCTCTCCACCCGGGGTGAGCAGGAACCACTTCGACGCGAGCACACCTTGCAGCGCCTCCCGCGCCCGCACCTGGTCCTCCTTGGCCACGAAGACGAAGTAGTTCTGCGCATCCCCACCTCTCGGCGCAACGCCCATCGCTCCCCAACGGGGACTGGAAGGCTCGTCCACGGCGTACTCGATGCCATTCGCACGAAGCACGCTCGCGACATCGTGCGCGCCCTCATAGGTCGCCAGCCCCGCGATGACGGTCGTCGGTCGCACGCAGGCACGCTAGTCGGATCAGCCGCGCCTGCACGAGACAGCAGGCCACTGCACGATGAGGGCATGTGGAGACTGCGACTCGCCCTCGACGTTCTACGCCAGGCCTACGGGAGGATGGGAGCCATCGCCTGGCTCGTGGCAGTGTCTGCGGGAGTCGTCCTCATCATCTGCATCGCCCTGTGGGCGAAGACTGCCCCGGCACCGTAGGCAGGTCGTCGAAGTGGAGGGGCGGCTAGCTCCTCACATACGCATCTCAACGATCGCGCCCGCGAACAAGCAGACGAACAAGGCGACGATCGACCCCAACTCCACGGTAGGCGTTGTCGCGATCGCGCTCAACCCGACCGCACACCACCCGGCCACAACCCAAAGCCAGACGGCCAGTGGACGGCGAGGCGGACGGCTCAGCCGGAACGAAGGCCTACGAAGCGGCCCAGGCGTCCGCTTGGGCCGCCGACGCCGCGAGTACCAGGCACACAGGAGGCCGGTCGCGAGAAGGAGCAGTCCGGCGAACTGCTCACTGGCGTCGTGGCTGATCGCGCCGTAGCCGATCGCAAGCAGCCCGAAGAGGACACCCTGGACAGAGGCGTAGATCGCGATGCCATTCCAGTCCGGCCGCCTCGGAGGACGGCCACTCACGGAGCCACTCGATTCGAGATCACGTATCAGTTCTCGACGGGCGGCAGTCGCGTCTTGAGCCAGGCACTTGCTCCGCCGCCGCTCCGGCTCCGCAGCCGCTCCGCCCACCGCAGGTTCCAACGTTCGGGCGATGCTGGCGGCACCGCTCACACGAACCGGGGATGCCCATCTCCCCGGATCCGGGGAGGAGTTGTCTACCCGCTGATACGCTCGCCGTCCGATGTCGAACCGCCACTACCTATGACGGCTTACGTGATGCTCGCAGCCGCGGCGGGCGAGGAGTCGCTCGCGTGCAAATGAGTGCGCCGAGACCGCAACGCGAACGGATCGGATCGGCGTGCGCGCAGAGTGGTGTCAAGTGAAGCGCCAAGTCCCCCGCCTTGCCCTCTCACCCGAGGAGGCTGCCGAGTCCCTGGGCGTGTCGCGATCTCACTTCTACAAGTACGTCTGGCCGCATCTGCGGATCGTCCGCGTCGGCACGCGCACTGTGATCCCCGTCCGCGCCTTGGAGGCCTGGCTCGAACAGGAAGCCGCCCGCACGCTCGAAATGGCCGTGGTCTAGCATGGCGAAGGTGCCTACCGGAATCCGTCGCCGCCACAGTCGATCATGCTCGGGTGGCGACTGCCGCTGCGGGTGGGAGGCGTCCGTAGGGAGCGGTTCTGGCGCTCGCGTTCGGAAAGCGTTCCGTACTCTCGGCGAGGCGCGTTCGTGGCGGGCCGACGCACAGCGCCAGCTTGCGAACAAGGAGCTTCGTGCCGGTCGTTCGCCAAAACTGCGCGACGCCGCAGGGGCGCTCCTGGACGGAATGGAGGACGGCTCGGTCAGGAACCGAAGTGGTCATCGCTACAAGCCGTCGGCGATCAGGAGCTACAGGGAGGCGCTCAACGCTCACCTGCTACCCCACCTCGGCCCACTACGGCTTGACGAGATCGCCAGGCGCGATGTCCAGTCTTTGGCCGACAAGCTCGCCGCCACGAAGAGTCCAAGCACCGTGCGAAACGCGCTCCTTCCCCTACGTGTGATCTACAAGCGCGCCCTGCGTGATGGAGTGACTACGCGAAATCCGTGCGAGGGGATCGACCTTCCTGCCCATGAAGAGACGGAGAGAACACCGCCCACGCGGGCAGACGCAGTGGAGTTGGTGGCGGGGGTCGAAGATGACCGGAAGGCCCTATGGGCGACCGCCCTCTACGCCGGGCTCCGCAAGGGCGAGCTTCGGGCACTGGCCTGGGGAGATATCGACTTCGACCAAGGAGTGATCCGGGTCGAACGCTCGATGGACGGGCGGGGGCGGCTCATCGCTCCAAAGTCGAAGGCCGGTCGGCGGACGGTGCCGATGCCCACCACACTGCGGACTTTGCTGATCGAGCACAAGCTCCGAGCCGGAGGGAGTGCCTACGTGTTCGGCCGTGCGGAGCGCCCGCTTCCCCTTCATGTGCGACGGACGGATATCGGGTTCGGGCTGCACGACTGTCGCCACGCCTATGCCTCGTTCATGATCGCGGCGGGGTGCAACCTGAAGACGCTGTCGGCCTTCATGGGACATTCGAGCGTGACCATCACCGCGGATCGGTATGGGCATCTCTTCCCGGGCTCAGAGTCCGAGGCACGCAGCCTCCTCGATCGGTATCTCGACGGCGAGGACGCGCGCGAGGACGCGCATAGCCTCTAGCCCGCTCTCCTGCGGGGATCTGTCCGGTCTTGAAAACCGGCATCGGGGGCAACCTCGATCGTGGGTTCGAATCCCACCCCCGCCGCTGGGTGAGTTCCGGTTAGCCTCCCGTTAACCCCGTTGGGAGGGTCATCGGCGCGGACGTGCCCGCTTCGGGGCTTGCGTGCGACCAAATCGGCGGCCGGCACGAGGTGTTTGACGGTGGGGCCGGACGGGACTTGCACGCGGACGCCCCTTCGCAGGCATGGGTGAGCCTCGCCGTCTTGCTTGGGAGGCGGCGAGGCTGACCGACTCTTCGAGTTGGCCGGAGGCGGTTGTGCGCTATTCGCGCTGCTCGTCTTGGGGTCGGCGCTTGCGGACGCGTGTGGCTTCGTAGGCCGCTCGGGCGGCGACGAAGTCAGGTCGCGCCTGGTTGAGGTTGAGCTTGCGGTATTCCCTGGTGAACTTGTCGAGCTGCTTGATCGCTCGCACGACGGCGACGATGGCAGGCACACGCCACTTGCCGTCGACGAGCCCTTGCAGCCACGCGGCTTTGAGCCAGGTCAGCAGGATGGCAATCTCGCCGCACAGTTGCTGGAAGCGAAGGCCTTTGCGGTTTCGGCGGACGAGGTGGTGGTCGGTGGAGACGTGCCAGCGCTTGCGCTCGTGGAGATTGGAGCGCTCGTGGTTGCCGCGGGCGTGAAGCAGCGCATGCCACACCTCTCGGTCGCGCCAGATGGTCGTCACTTTGCGCGTATCCTCGTCGAGGTAGCGGCCCTGCGTCTTCTCACACGCATCCTTCTCGCGTCTCACGCATTCGAACAGCACACGCCAGCGCTCCTCGCCGCTGGTGGAGCGCTGCGGCCGCGCCTTGACGAAGCGGCATGGGCCGCCGCAGTGGCGGCAGCGGGGGATGCAGAACGCATCCCAGCGCCCATGCTTGTCGTCTTCCCAGCGGTGATTGAGCTCCTTGCCATACCCGCGGGAGGGGGTGACGTGCGCTATTCCGTACTCGGCGTTGGCGTCGGCGACCCGTGGGACGGCACCGCCGGAATCGGACACCACTGCCCGCGGCGCGTGAGGGCTGCGGTCGAGCGTGTCTTCGAGTAGCGGCGGGTACAGGTACGACTCGGGCTTGGAGTCGACCAACAGGTTGATTGGTGCCCCCATTCCGAGCGAGACCAATCGGGAGACGTCGTAGACGAGCTTGGGGGAGGAGTCGCCGGACTGGTACCGGCGCCCGTCAGCCTCGTCCCCCTCCTCGCCGGCGTCGCCGCGTGATTGGGGACGGCGTTCGTCGCCGCGGCGATCTGACTTGCGACGCACCGCGGCCTCCGCGTCGGCTGTGTAGTAGAGGCAGCCGGTCGATTTGAGCGTGAAGAACCGGCCTGGCCCGGTGTAGTCCAGGATCAAGCCGGCGTAGTGGTCGGCCGCGTGGTTGGAGTGCGGGCACAGGCCGATCCGGCTGCGCTCGACATCAAGCGCGTCGCGGGCAAGCAGTAGCGGCGACCGTGTCGTCTTGACCAGGCCCTCGGGGTCGAGCCCGGCGGCGTCGCGGGCGGCCTCCTGCTCGCCATAGAGGCGCCGTATCAGCGCTTGGCGGGTGGGCAGCTGGGGCACGCCCCGGCTCCCCGCCTTGCGGTAGTCCTCGTCGTTCTGGAGCGGATCGGGCTGGCCCGGACGAAGCTGGGCTCGTGCCTCTGACGTCACCTCCCCATCGTCCGCGTTCGGGTCATCGGGCAGACCGTGGGCGCGCTCAATCTGTCCCGGGCGGAGCGGACGTCGGGGCTTTGGCCGTCGCTTCTCCGCCTGACCCTGAGCGCGCTGCTTTCGGATCCGCTGCTTCGGGCACTCGTCTCGGTCGCAGCAGTGGTAGTAGCGCGACGGCGAGAGTGACCTGGTCGTGTCCCACCACCAGTCCCGCAGCACGTCGCCGCCCGTCGCGCGGTCGACGCGGCGGATGAGCAGCCAGGCGGCGTCGGTGAAGACGCCCAGACAGGTGAGCTCGATCCGCTCCAGGTTGTCCCAGACTGTGCTCTTGGACGGCGGGTCGTCGAAGCCGATCGCTCGCCAGTGCTTCCGCTTCATCTTAGCCAGAAACCGCGTCAGGCTCACCTCCTTCGAGAAGATGAAGACGCACAGAAACAGCGCCCATGACCCGTCAAGCGGCGGACGGCCGGACGTCCCCTCCTCCTTGTCGATGCGGGTAGCCTGGTCGATGAGTGGCCAGAAAGGCTGGCTGGTCAGGTTCTCGATCAGCCACTTCCTGGTGAAGTAGCTGTCGAAGTCCGACAGATCGAGGCTGCGCCACAACTGACGAGGAAGATCGGTCCGCCGCCCCCTGTATCGGTTGCGCTTTAGCCGGCGGTTGCGCTTCTTGCGGCGCCACCGCTCGTCGCGCCACCGGCCCGCGTCGGGCCGGCTCATCGCAGCCTCCAAACACCGGCGTAGGGGAGCCTTTCAGAGACGCCGCGCATGGCACGGTCGGAGGCACTTGCCCAGCGCAGGAGGCGATTGGGCAAGGTGGTATCGTCAACTCTACGGGCCATCGTGGTGACTCCTTACAGGGTGCAAAGCGATGGCCCGAGGCCCCCCGGCGGTGGTGACACACCGCCGGAGGGGCCGCAGCCCCAGGCCATCCAGCCCTGCCACACGGCCGACAACGCTGCCGCGGGCGAGCTCAGGGGTAACTGATGGGAACCGTCCCGCGCGCGTCGGGGGCGCGGCGGCTCCAAGCCTGGGCTACCTCAGAAGCGCCTCCTTAACAGATTGCTCGGCGACCAGCGCTTCCTGAGCACCGGGAAGCAGCCGATACGCGTCCTTGTCACGCGCGAGGAATCCGTCGCGGGCCAGGCGCGACAGCGTGGTCGTAACCGAGGCGCGCTCACTCTTGGTCGTTCGGCCCAGGCGGTCAGCCGCCTCGGGGGGCGTGCGCACGCCAAGCGGAGATTCGACCAGCGTGGCGACGACCGCGGCCTGCAGCGGCGCCAGCGCGCGAAACCACTCACGCCACCCCTCGGCACCATCCGGAACCCGCACCTCCCGACGGCCGCCAGGCGGGCGGGCGCTGCCGCCGCCTCGGCGAGCACGGCTCCCAGACACGGGAAAATTGCTGATCGGCGCCAGCACGGCGTCGATCTCGTCGATCTCGGTCTGCCACCGATCACGCTCCCGCTCCGCACTCTGACGCCGCTTGATCAAATCCCTGACCCGGCTGGCCAGCTGTGACGCGTCGGCAGTCTCGCGAGATTGCGAGCGATGGCGGTTCGACGGCATCCGTGTTGTCTCCCTGGCATACTGTAACACCTTCTCGGCCGACTCGCCAGCCGCCGGGCGCCGCTATCTGGCGACGCGCGACTGACACAGTGACGATCTGGCAGCGTCGAAACGCGAGACGAGAGAAGTCAGGTGCCTCTGTGGCCTGAATTGATCAGGCGGAAGTCGAGCCAGACTCGCAGCCTGCCAGTCAACGTGGGGACAGAACCGGCCGAAAATCCTGGCTGGTTCCCGCCTGTCGGCTCGGCGGCGATGCCTCAGAGAGGCCGGCGTGATGCCTCACACGCTCCGGGGTCGCCATGGCTCGTGCTCGCGCGCCACGCGTCGTGGTGGCAGGAGGGCATCGACTCGGCTGGTGCGACGTCGAGGTTCTGTCGCCGCTCGCTGCCCCCGCTCCACGACATCCAGCATGACCGACCGGCTCACGCGCGCGGACGGAACAGATCCGCCGTGGCGATGCCGGGAACACCTACTACGACGCTTCGGTGCCACTTGACACGTTCCTCAGGAAACTGTAACGTCGACCTCGCCTGTGTCGGCAGATTGGGCTCACAGGCCACTCATATGGGCCTCGGATTCCTCTGGATCCGGTGGAAATGGAGGAACGCGGATGGTTAGTCGCCTCTGGTCTCGGACTGCGCTCGTGCGCGCGTCTGTCGTCATGCTCGTCGCGGCCCTAGCGGCGGCAGGGAGTTACCACGCTCGCCTTGCGTCATCCAAGCGACCCCCGGCAGTGAAACCCCCGAATCTCTTTGTCGGTCAAGGAGGTGTCAGTGCCCCGGGGAGCGACCCGTTCCTGGACGGCCAGAAGGTCTCGCTCGATGTAGCCGCGAAGGCGGCTCCGTATCACATCTACACACTCCCGTCCACATCGTCGGCATCGGGGGGAGTCCCTACTGTGTGGCTCCAGGAAGCCAAACTCGATGATGGTCAGGCCTACGTCGCAGTGCAGTTGCAGTATCCATCCGGCTTTATCTTGGACGAACGGTCTGCCGTGCCCGGCGCGTCGGCCGCGACGACTGCGTCGAACTTGGCGTCGACTAATCTTGGCCAGCAGATTAAGCTCTCAGATGGGACGCCCGCGTACTTCATCGAACAGGCGTCGGACTGGACGAAGGCGAATCCGGCCTCGATTACGACAACTCTCGGCGGAGTAACGGTAGAAGTAATCGCGCACTCGACCCAGTCTGACCTCGCCGCCGCCGCCGATAGCCTCGCCTAGATGCTCCCCGCCCCACCTTCCTCGTTGGAGGCAAAACCATGCTCCGGTCCCTAACTATCCTCGTAGCGGCGGCACTTGTCGGCGCAGCACTAGGATTGTCTGTGTCCCTCCTGAAGCCTCAGCCGGTGCAGGCCGACATCCCGTCATGCAGCGATCAGTACAACGTAGTCGCCTGGATGAAGGACGGCGGAAACCCACACCTTGGAGAGCGCGTGATCAACCCGGGGATGTATACATACGGGGGCTCCCCCGTTTGCGCGCACCTCTCGACGCTCGATGTGTTTGATGATGCGCAGAACCAGGTGGAGGTCGGCTGGGTCATCGAGGGTGCACAGAGCGCGATCCCGTGCCTTCAGGCCACAGACGATATTCCGCACATCTTCGCAGCCTACGAAGTAGCGGGCTCCCAACAGTGCAAGCCTGCGAATGGGTCTCTCACGAGTGGCCAGTACGATGGGTATCGTGTCGACGACGCAGCCGCGAACGGGTGCTGGAAGTTCTACCACAATAGCGATCAGGTCTATGGGGGCACAACTGGCATATGCATCCCGCAACAGAGAGGCGACATCCTCACCAATGGTGAACGGCACGGTAACAATACGCCTGGCGCGGATTCAGCTGCGGCTATCTTCGATGGCCTCCAGTACTACAGCACCGCTGGGTGGGACGGCTGGAACTCGACCGAACTCGCATGCGACCTCGTGAACGGCTACGACTTGGCCATCGACAGCCTCACAAAGAACCGGGTGTACCAAGTGTCAGTTACCGATCCCAACGATTGTCCAGACTTTCCCCACTGATACGCCGGAGAGTCAGCACCGTGCGCCCTGAGAAGAGCCCTACCCGTTCGAAGGTGACGGGATTGCTGCGGCGATTCTGCGCAACGCGGGAACAGAGTGTTCGCTAGACCCGTACACCGTCACCAACAGATGGCCGAACACTCGAAGGACACTCCCGTGCGAACCCGACGCGCCCGCCGGGATGAGCAACGCGGGTCGTCCGTCGATGGATACCAGCCTCGCCCCGGTCGAGGCGCCGATCGATCTCTCGATCTTCTGCAGGTCAACCGCGTCTGCGTTGGTGTAGTCGATGCGAACGCCTGAGCGATATACGATCTCTACATGTTGCGAGGATCGCCGGGCGGACCGGGCAACGGGGCCGACCCAGACACCGACGGCGGTGTGATCGCTCGCCAGCGGCACGTCGGGTCGTGGCAGCGGAATCACGGCTGTCTGCGTCGCTTTTCCAAGGGGTAGCCACCTTCCGTCAAGAAACGGTGAACCGTTAGGTGGGGGACTTACAAGCCCGCCGCTATTCGGGTGAGTCGGCGACATCGACTCAGAGCTCGGAGGGCCGTTTAAGGAGACAACCGCCGCGACCGCTGCGACGACGATGATCGCCGCGGCGAGACTCGCCGCCGCGTATCGGCGGCGCGGTGTGAATGGTCCCCGATTGGGACTCGGCGCCCTCGCCCTCGCAACCAAAGATCGGGCCTCCTCGTCCGTGAGGGCATAGGAAGCGCGGAGCCTCGGCGTCAAGGCTCGCGTGATGTCAGCAGCGAGATCAGGTTCCATCTAGGGCTCCTTTCCGAATAGGTGCGACAGCCGGCGCAGTGCCCGGCTGGTTTGGGAGCGAACGGTCCGTTCTGAACAACCGATCACCGAAGCTATGGCCGCATCGTCCAGGTGCTCGATGAAGCGCAGGTACAGGCACGTCCGCTGCTTTGGTGGAAGCCTCCTGAGCCCCTGAACGAGTTCCAGTCGAACTCCGACGGAGTCGGCAAGAGAGTCCGTGGCCGACTCGGACACCAGCAGCCGCCCGACGTCGGCCGGAACCTCTCGGGAGCGGGATCGGCTCGCCAGCCGGACGAGCACGACCCTCGCATAGGCGTGTGGATACTGCAGGCCCTCGAAGTCGGGATACCGACGAAGCACGTTCACAAGCGTGTCCTGAACCAAGTCAGCGGCTTCATCGTGGCCGACCAGCGTCACCGCGAGGGCTCGCAGCGGGGGGTACATCGCGCGGACCGCCGCCACCGAGGATGGCTTGTCCACCATAGGTCGGGTCACCATAGCTTCATGGATTAAAGAGGCGCCCGCGCCCCGATTCGTTGCACGTACCTCTGACAGCCGAGAAGTCGGCCTGTGGTAATCGCCAGCTGGGCGTCTCCGCCTGTTGCCGGTTGATCGACCGTTTCCAGTCCTTCTTCGATCCGCGCCAACACCGCGAATCACGGCCGTCCCATGCTGCGCACGATGGACTTCTCCGGCCGAACCGAGAGCCGTGCCGACGCTAGACCTCGACTGAGGTCGCTCAGCCAGCGGAACCGGTCTGTCCTGGAGGTCGGTCCGGACGGGCCGAGAGCGCGTCCCAGCCGAAAGGACGTGCCAAGCCAGAATCGCGCCTCCGCTTAAGTGTCCCCGCATGTGGTGTACGAGGCGGGGTTTCAGGTGCAGCGCAGCGCTCGTAGAAGCTGGCGGAGCTTCTCCGGGCGGCCCGTAGGGCCGCTGCTGGACGTGCAGTGGCCATCGGGGTCATCCTTTCATGTCCTGCAAGACGTTGAAGAAGGAGGAGCTCCCGATGGCCGAGTCCACGATGCCTGGGATGGACGTGATCCGCAAGCAGCTTGTCGAGCACGACGGCGACCTTCGGCGCGAGTTGGTCAGTGGTGTGGTGGCCGCGTTGATGAGCGCGGAGGCGGACGCCGCATGCGGGGCGGAGTATGGCGAGCGCAGCCCTTGATCGGACGAACAGCCGAAACGGGTATCGCGAGCGACGGTGGGACAGGCGCGTGGGCACGATTCCGCTCTTCATCCCGGAAGCTGCGCGAGGGCAGCTACTACCCGCACTGGCTGCTGGAGCCGCGGTCACGCTCCGAGCGGGCTGCCCGACGAAGTCCTCCCACTTCGTCAGCATCGCACCGATCGCCGCCGCGCGCCCCATTTGGGTCTTCTCGATCGATTGGATCAGCCAACGTCGCGTGGCAGGCAGCGTCGGTCGCCGTCCTTGCCGCGGGCGATGCGGTAGTCGTCGGAGGCAGGCCACCCGTTGTGGGGTTCATGCTCTACGTCAAGCCGAGTGTGGCTCGCCTCGCCGTTAGGCTCGGTCTCGGCGGAGCGGCTGGCACATGCAGTGCACACCGATCGGCATGCTCCTCCACAAGCAGGTTGCTCGCCGCCGCCCGCACGGTCATGCGCTGATCGTCTGTCATCGTGGCGCTCCTCTCGTCAGTGCTCTTGTCAGGAACACCGACGATCCTACGAGCCCCGATGGCCGACACCGACCACCGAGCGCTTCTACACCACGCTGCGGGACTCGACCCGAGTTGCGACGGTGTCAAGCGATCGAACCGGGTCAATCCCGGTAGGCGTGGTCAAGCGGCAGGCGAACTGAATCGGCTGGGGAGGCCTTTGCGGCTCAGATGTAGCGGGCGAGTCCCTGTTCGGCGGTGGTTGGCTTGCCGGCGGGATACGCGGTCGGCTTGTGGCGCAGTTGTTAGGCACCCCTTCGCGGCCGGTGGTGGGCCAAGCGGTCTCGTTAAACTAGGTACATGCGACAGCGCGATGGAAGAGTCGGGCCTGCCTCTTGGTACTGGCCCGCCAGGTACAAGGTTTTTGCCGTGATCGTCATCGTCTTGGTGTACATCCTGCTGTTCATCGTGCTGCCTGGCGGTAGCGCGGGCAGCCCGGCAGGCACCCCCTGATCGACCGGCCGATTGTCCACGAAGACCGTCCTTAGGCCCGACTCGTCCGCCTAAGGGATTTGCTCTGCGGCGAAGGGCACTTTCTGACGCGGCGGGGCACCACGACGCAAGGGTCGGGCCGGAACCATCCGGCCGTCGCGGCCGTTAGAGGGTCGTGAGGTGAGTTTTCGGATGCCCCGTGAGCGTCGCCGCAGGCACGGCCGACTGGGCTCCCTGCGGCGCAGAGAAGAGGCGCCCGTCGCAAGACCGTGGCGGGTGGTACACGTCGAGGACGCGACGGGAAGCTGCCCGCGTCACCGACACCGACCGTTCGGGAGGCGATCGATGTGCTCGAAGTGAAGATCTGGGGCGATCTCAGACCGGCGGATCGACCGGAAGGCCGCTCAACCGAACCAGAGTCGGAGGGCGCCGGCGGGGTCCGCAAAGGTGCGGTGAGTTACGTGTGTTGCGCGGCGGCGACGGCGGTCGCGATGGCAATGGCACTCGCGCTGGTGAGGCTGTCCGCCGGCCGATCACCCGCAGGTAGTCCCCGTCCTCGAGCCAGGTTACGCTTGTGGGCCGGTATGGGCCCGCCATCAGCGCGCCGGTAAGACCTGACCCCAGATCGACAAGACGGTTGTCGGTGCACCGAGGGCATGCCTGCGCGATCAGAAGACCCGACTCCTCGACCAACCGCACGCCATGCTCCAGCAACTCTGGTGAGTCTCTTTTAGGCTTGGCGGCCAAGCCGTCAGGTAGGAAGGCGAAGTGAGCATGCCTCAGCGGTTTCAGCTTCCGTATCCGCCGGAGTTTCGCCGCGGGCTATCGCTGGGTCGAGGCATCGGGCGTCGGTAACAGGATGTCGCTTGGGAGCTTGGGATCGGCGGCGAGTCGCTGCGCAAGTGGATCAAGCAGGAGCAGCTTGATCGTGGCGAGCGTGAGGACGGGCTGACGACGTCGGAGCCCGATGCGCTGCGGCGGCTGCGTGGCCAGGGTGCGGGAGGCTCGCCGCGAGTCCATGCCGAGCAGCGGCTGGGCCATGCTAAGCGTGAGCCGAGATGACGCGCCGTTCCAAGCGATCGGAGGTCACAGATGCGGCCGGGCCTTTAACTTGCGGCGCGGGTACGAGCGCCGAGGTCAGAGGCGCAGCACCGGGAAGTTGTGCTGCGAGGTGCTCGCGCAGGGCAGAAGTAGATCGTCGCCTAGTGGCACTGGACCGTTCAGCGCTAGTCGACTTGGACCACCTGTTGACAACGAGCGACACACGAGTTACCATGACCGATTACGAGCAGATGGATAATCGCATTCGATCGTTCGAGTAGGGCAGCGCGGCAGGGGGTTCGAGGTGCGAGAATCGCTCCGTTGCCCTGTGCCGCTGAGGTAGTGGTGGTGATCTCGACAGAGGGGATTCCAAGTGACGCGGATATGGCGGTTGCTACTCCTCCTGGGTCTGCTGGTTGGAGCGATGACAGGAGTCCGTATGACGAGAGCGGTTGCCGTCGCTCATGCGCAGGATAACGGCAACGTCATCGATGGGTGGTACTACGACGATGGGTCAGCCGACTTGCGCAGTGCTCGTCTGACCATCGCTCGTGGCGCCCTCACCTGGGACATCTCGGACAACGAGGAGTTGTGGGACGGCATTCAGTGGATCCCTCAGTTCCCCAACAGTGTAGGAGCTACGCCCGATGTTTTCTCAGGGTATGCCAAAGGTGCTGAATCGCTCATAACTTCCTGCAACAACACCGTGAGCGTGAAGTACACCGCCATGGAGATTGATTCGAACAACGTCTGGCACTGCTCATCCGGGTCAGGTGTGGGCGGCGGAGATGCGTGGCTCGTCGGCGCACAGCGCTGCGGAGGCTCGAACGGGGAATGGTGTGCGCAGTTCAAGGGCATCGACCAGATGGATCACGTAGTCGAGAGCGGGCAGAACAACGTGCAGTACGCTCATGTGGACGAGGAGACATGGTGCGACCCTAGCAATCCGGGAGGGGCCTGCCATCATCTGACTTCAGCAGCTGTGATGCGCGCATCCCATGGATACGGTGGCTCGGGGACCGGTGACACGAACTGGCAGGTCAGTACGCAGGGTCAGTCGGGTGGTGGCGGCTGGTTCGTCGTGCCGGTGGGTGCGCTCACGAAGGAGGAGTTCATCAAGTCCGGATTCTCCTTCCGGGTTTGCGAGTCTGGCTCTGACTCCGATGTACAGGAGGTCGACGACTACACCACGACCTCCTTCTGGGACATCAGATGGTACGATAACGGGAGCCATCCGGAATGCTAAGGAGACATCACATGAGGCTGTGGAATGGGCTTCTCATCGCGTCTGCTGCCTTGGGGGCAGCTCTGTTTCTGACCCACCAGAGTGGATCGCAGAGGGAGGTCGTTCTGGCGCAGCAGCAGGCCAGCATCTCCCCCACGCCGGTGACGGTGACCGGAACACCGGGCGAAGTGGCATTGGTGAAGAGCATCCTGGCGGGGATGAACACGGTCCCGCTCTCGATCAACAGCGTGGCGGTCGCATCGCAGTCAGCTATACCTGCGCCATCGCCTCAGCCTGCCGAGGGGGATGTGTTCCTGAACATCGGCTACGGCGGAGCTTCAACACCGCAGGTGGATGTGGAGACGAGTTTCGATGCGGAGCTACTCATCGATGCGTACTCGCAGCAGTGCGCAGCTGCGGGTGTTCCATGCGCCGACGGCGTGTCCATCCTCAACTCATCCGGCCGCACAGGTGGGGACGGGTCATACCTCGTGACACCTTCGGACAGGCCAGCTAGCGTGCCAGGGCCGAGCCTGGTGTCCGCTGTGCAAGCTGCTGCTGCGAAGACCGACTGGCAAGATGTGCAGGTTCACTCCTATACATCCGACACAACGGCAGTGCTCGTGACTGCTTCCGTGGCTTCGCCGAGCGATGTCAGCGCGGGGCTGCAATCCGTGTGGAGCAGCATCGACAACCAGCATCCAATGATAGTTGAGGTTCGGGATGCACAGACCGGCGAGCCGCTACTCGACATGGAACGCACCGAGGACAGCGGTGCGACATGGATCGCACCGGCTGTTCGTGAGGCGATGGGCATGGCCGTCGCCAACCAGCCGTAGCAAACGCAGCCCGGGATGGGCCAATCTACTCCACTCACCTCGGGTTTACTTCATGTCCACTGACCGCGGCTTCAGCTTGCGGCGAACCGATTGCGAGCTGCAGGTACGCGTCGAGGTCGCAGTCCGCTCCGTCGACGTCCCGGCAACGTCACCGGCGCCAACACCCCCGCCGCGTGGGGATGCGCATCCGGCTACCGCGACAGCTCCGGACCAACCTCCGGCATGTACAAGTTCGGCACCCGATACTACGACCCGAACACCATGCGATGGACCCGGCTCGACCCGCGAGCGCGGACGTTGGCCGATCCTATGAGCCAGAACGGCTAAGGCGGCGAACCCATCCCGCGATCGCTGCCTCGGCCGGGACGCGATCCGGGCAGACCATGAAGCCCCAGCGGTAGATGTTGCCGGACGGGTGGGCCCGAAAGCATCGAGCGACCCGGATCAGGTTCTCGTCCTGCCACCCGACGTGCGGCAGATCACCGTCGTTGTCACGCAGGTTGTACTCGACGAAATCCAACGCAAGGCCCGCCACGGCGTCCGCGATCTCAAGCAGGGGGTTGAACTTGGCGTGCGCGACCACGACCGACGGGTAGAATCCGACCGTGCGGAGCGGCGGCACGCTTCTGCCGGCGAACGCGAACCCGTTCCAGTACCTGTTCTGATAGTGCAAGTACCAAATCTGCTCACGCTGCTGCAGCCACCGAAACTGAGGGTCGTCGAACCCCGGTCTCGCCGCAGGAGCGGGCGACGGCTTGTCGAGCACGACGTAATGCGGGCCTGGCGGTCGAGGGCGAATGTCCGTCACGTAGTTCCGGAACCGCAGCACGAGCCAGTCGAGCGCGTGGCGGTAGAAATCGAGGGCCGGCCGCCGGCCGCCACGGTCGTCGTAAAGGACGTCCGCCATCAAGGTGACCGGCACGTCGCGTATCACCTCGATCATGGCTGCGCGCCGCTCGATGTTCGTCCACCCATCCGCTTCGATCCGCCGTCGAACCGTGCTCGTCGAGCCGTAGTTCCATTTCAGCGGCTCGGTGTCCTCAAGGCCCATTCCGCGGCGCATGTCCATCCAACCGGCCTCGATGGATGCGAGGTCGCTGTAATCGCAGATGAACCCGCCCACGCTCAGCAGGTTGCCGCGCAGGCTCTCGTCGAGGTGCATCAGGTAGCTCGCCACGGTGTCAGAGGATAGGCTCGCCGGGCAGCGGTTCGACGGGCCCACTGCGCGCGGCGAGCCCTCGAACCTCCTTGCGGGCGTGTCCAACCCGCTGTCGGTTTCGCGTCCGCTTTCAGATGCGCCTCGCCGCCAGGATCACCGCATCCTCCCCGGCACCGCGCAGCAGTCCCTGGATCTGATCGGTGACGTCGAGATCGCCGCCGGGCTGCTCGTCGCCTTGGGTACGCGCGTTTGTGCGTTCGTTGTCGCGGGCGGCCCGGGCGGGATCGGTAGTACGACATTGCACGTCGCGACTTTCGCGCTGGAACTCGGCGAAGCGATTGCCGCTCAGAGGTGCTTCGCTTCTGCCGCCCACTTCGCCATGGCCTCGGCGAAGGTGAGCCCCAAGCGTTCCTTGGCGACTTTTCGGACGCGGGAGTAGGACGGCAGATCGGAACGGCCGCGGGTGAGGTCGCGCCATTCGGTGATGCTGGGCACCCAGCCTGGCCGCGTGCAAAGCACTCCAAGGACGGCCTCGGCGCACGCGTCGGGAGCCCACGTCTTTCGGCGCTTCCTGACCGCGGGGGCGGCATGCGTCGCGTGGCGCAGCGCGTCGCGGTCGCGCATGGTCAGCACCCGGTCAGGCACCGGCTCTCCCGCCCGCCTGCGCGCGCGGGCGACAAGCGCGAGTTCTTGGGCGTGCAGGCGCTGCTCGGCGGCGAGGCTCATACCGCGGATCTCATGTGCCCAGAAGACGAGCAGGCCGGAGCTGGGGAACGCGTCTTGTTCTTGCACGAACTCTGCGATGGCGGTGCGGCGCGGCACGCCGGGCTGGCCGCCGCGCTTCATCCGCGGCCGCCCTGCGCGGCGCTGCTGCCTGCGCCGGCGCTCTGCTTCGCGTGCGCGGCGCTCTGCTTCGCGTGCGCGGCGCTCGTCGAGACGTCGCTTCCTCTCCTCGGGATCAAGTCGCCGCCGACCGTGGAAGGGATAGGGGGCGTGTGGATGTTCGGCGCGGAGCAGCTGCTCGGCCTCGGCGACGTACTCGTCGTGTGGCCGCCGCGCTCGATCCAGCCGCCACCCATGCTCTGTGGCGAAGGGCTTGAGCTCCCGCTCCAGCGGCAGGTACCCATGCTGCTTCGCAAACCGCACGATGACCGCTGTGCGCTCGAGCAGGACGCCGGCATCAGGCCAGGCCTGGGAAGGATCGCGGCGAAGCACAACGGCTCGCTTGGCCGCCTCCTCCCACAGATCGTCGAGGGTTAGCTCTCCATCCCATCCGACTGCCTCGCGCCGCGCCTGCTCGCGCTTGACGATGCCGGGAAGCGTGCTGGGTGACGGAAGACCACGGCCGCGCACAAGACGCAGCATTTCGCGCTGGCCCAGACGCCGCGTCCCAGGTGGGAGCTTGCACAACAGCTGCGCCAAGAGCTCGACGGCTACGTCCCATGACCACCCCCGCACCCGAGGGCCGAGCGGCGTCGACGAGACCGTCACAGGCAATGCCACGTGTCGGCTACCCGCGGGATCCACCACCGGGGTCGTCTGTCCACGCGCTTGGCGGTTGCGTTGTAACGCCTCCAGGTACCACCGGGCGGATCGGACTGGTTGTTGCACGGGCTCGGCGCGCTTGGATCGCCACTCCTCGACCACCCACCACATGGACGCCAACCGGCCGGTCGCCTCCACGTAGGCGTCTAACACGTCCACCACCGGCAGCGCCTGGCCGCGAGACTGCGCCGCCAGCGGCGCGAGGCCGGCGATCTCAAGCGCGCGCGTCCAGCTGCCAGCTGCCCACCGAATCTGATCGCTGTTAGGGAGCATCAACGCCACCAGCCCGCCGTACATCCACCGACGACGATCCTCGCGGAGTGCCCCATCCCGGATCGCGTCATACAAGGCTGGGCGAAGCGGCCTCCCCCCGGCCCGGCGATCGGCGAAGCGAAGCGCCTGTGCGATCTCCTCGTCGGACAACTCTTCGATCGGCGTTACCTGGCGACGCTTGCCGATCGTGCGCGCCCAGTCACGCTCCGCATGCAGCGCCAGCGCCACCACCTCGCGCCACGCCAACCCAAGCCGCTTACAGATGCACGACGCCGAAGGCGCATCCGGCCACGACGATCTGAGACGCCACAGGTCGAACTCGGCCTCGGAGAGCATCCTCGGCTCCAACGGGCGCGCCATGCGCGCAACCTCACGAATTAGGCGCCGCAGCGTCCCCTCGTCGTGGCGAGGTCGGTAGCGGCCATCTGATGCCCGCAGCACCAGCTCCACGCTGGCAGCAAAGCACCAATTCACCCGTTCACGCAGCCGTAGTGTCCCGTTTGCCGTGCCTAGAGTGTTCCCTTGCCTCCAAATCGACGTGCAAGTTCCCTGCAAATCAGGGTTAACGGGACTCGCCCGCT
>Ga0134125_10002440_pt1 | contig 22073 bp, 17 predicted proteins | sample KB31751_FD_96464 | JGI IMG/M metagenome (GOLD analysis project Ga0134125, IMG submission 96464) | Terrestrial soil microbial communities with excess Nitrogen fertilizer from Kellogg Biological Station, Michigan, USA - KB3-175-1 | ecosystem: Environmental > Terrestrial > Soil > Unclassified ... | reverse complement strand
TCGTCTCTGCGAGACGACATTCGACGACCTCCCCCACAAGGGGGGAGGTTGTAGGTGGTTGGCCCACGTCATTGCTAGGATGGCTGCGATTGTTCACCAGGTTCACTTCACCGCACCTTCGCCGACGCGGACGGGCCGATGCCGCGGCAGTTCGCTCTTGAAGTCGCCGAGGCTGTTCCACTTCAAGCGCCTGCCCAGGTCGACCTCGGCCACGGCCACCGTGCCCCAGGTCTTCGCTTGCGCCAGCGGTCGGCCGTCGTGATCGTAAATCGCCGAGATCATCCAGTTCCGCGAGGCGTCTTCGTAAGTGCTGCTGACGAGGTAGACGTGGTTTTCGCACGCCCGAGCCGCGGCCAGGTCCGGGTTGCAGCCCCACACCGGCCAGGCAACGACTTCGGCGCCGCGGTCGGCCAGTTCCCGCGCCACCTCCGGGAAGAAGCCATCGTAGCAGACCATCATGCCGAGCTTGCCGAAGCGCGTGCTGAAGACGGGATAATAGCGGCCGGGCGCGCAGCCGCGTTCGATTTCGCCGCGCGGCAAACAGACCTTGCGATACTTCCCGGCCAAGTTCCCGTCCGGACCGAGCAGCACCGCGACGTTGTAAACCAGATGCCGATCGCGTTCGAGTAAGCCGACCACGATGTACAGGTTGTGCTTCTTGGCCAGTTCGCCGAAGTATTCGGTGGACGGGCCGGGGATCGCTTCGGCGCAGTCGGCGTAACTCTTGCCGAGGCCGAAGTAGGTCACGGTTTCGCCGAGCACGACGAGATCGGCTTTTTGGCGGGCGGCCTCGGCGATGAGCGGCGCGAACTCGGCATTGTTCGCCTGCATCGATTTCCCCTGCGGCCGATAGTGAATCGTGGCGAGGCGTACAGTCCGAGGAGGCGGCGGCGGGGTTTCCGCGAACGAAACGCCAGCCCATTCGATGCGGCTGCCCGGCGCCCACTGGCCGTTCAACTGCACGATCGCGTGCGTGGCCTTCGCCGGCGCTTGATAGGTATCGGAGACCTCGGTCCAGCCGTCGTGGGTTTCCTTGTCGGTGGGGTGCTCGGCTTCGGCGGGGCCGGAGTAACCGACCAGGTAGCCCTTGGTCGGAGCTTCGCTGAGCGGCACCGGTTTGCCGGCATCGTTCCGCCACAGGATGCGAACAACGGCGCTGCGCCGCGGCACGGCCACGCCATCGGCCTTCCGCAGTGCGGCGAACCGATAGTGCTTGCCGCCGGTTACCGGGAACGACTTCTCGAACCAGCCGTGCAGACCCTCGCGGTCATCCTGGCGAATGACAAACGCGCCGTCTTTTTTGGGGCCGCCAGCCGGATGATATTCCAGGGTGGGGCGAATTTCGTCGCGCGGTGAATGCGCGCTCCAGCCGTTCGGCAATGGGGAAGGTAGGGCCGCCGCGGGTTTACCGGGTTTTTGTGCCGAGCCGCTGACGGCCAACACCACGACGCCGAACAGTACGATCATCCACCGGCGTGTTGCGGTTCCCATGCGTTGCTCCGGATTGCGTAGCCGCGACCCAACGGGGAGCGCGGACGTTACGCGCTCCCTGTCGGGTCGCGGCTAATCACCAAGCCATCGTAATCGGCCGCGCGGCGGATTCCAAGCGCCTTCATTCGAACACCAAGGTGCCGAACTTCTGGAACTCATGGAAGCTCGGGCCGACCCGCGACCAATCCCAACTGGTGCTCGGCTTGTCGTCGTAATCCATGCGATAAAAGTTCGCCCGCCAACGCGTGCCGGAGGTTGGCGGCACGTTCCGCATCGGCATGAGCAAGTCGTATGGGATAAAGAACTCGGCCTTCCAGCCGGTCACCGCCGCCCCGGGCTTCGCTTCCCCCTCGACGGCCGAGGTCTTCTTGCGAATCTTGCGATCGCCTTCATAATGCCACGGCCGCCAGCCCAGGAACTTGCCCTCCAGATTCGGCACCAGGATCGGCAGTTCGCGGTTGAGCGGCGAAATCTCGTACTCGAAGTAAATCGGGTCGCGCTCCTCCGGCCACAAGAACACCTCGAACACATCCTCGAGCCACAGGTTGTCGAAGTCGTTTTGCATCGTCGCCGTCAGCTTCGTGTCGGCGCCGTCCATCAACACATAGAGTCCCTTCTTGGAAGCGAGAACCTTGAAGCGGGTCGAGTGGTTTTGGGGGCCGGCGCGTTTCGTCAGCGGTTCCCAGGCCGCCTTCCGCCAGGCGGCATTGCTGCCGTCGCCCGTGACGGCGAAATCGTCCACCCACTTCACCCGTAGTTCCTTGCGCTGGCCATCCTTCGGCGGCTCAGCTACGGCAGCAGTCCGCGGCGGTGGAAGCAACAGCGCCGCGGCGCTAAGAATCACAGCGGCAATGGCACTCCGTAGAAGCATGGCGTTCTCCTTCGTTGAAACGGCTCGCGGCCCGTTGGGGTCGCGGCGGCGGCCAACTACAATAAGAGTATTCGCCCCCTTACCAAATGCTCCACCATCATGGCTCGCGACCCGTATGAAGTGCTCGGCGTCTCCAAATCCGCCTCCGCCGAGGAGATTCAAAAGGCGTATCGCAAGCTTTCCAAGAAGTTCCACCCCGACCGCAATCCCGGCGACAAGCAGGCCGAGGCCAGCTACAAGGAAGTGCAGTCGGCCAACGAAATCCTCGCCGATCCAACGAAGAAAGCCAACTTCGATCAGTTCGGCTTCGCCGGCCCCGGTGCAGGCGGCTTTCCGGGTGGAGGCGGTTTTCCTGGCGGCGGGTTTCCGGGCGGAGGGTTTCCGGGCGGAGGGTTTCCGGGCGGAGGAAGCTTCGGCGGCAACGTCGATCCCGAGATGGCCGATCAGTTGTTCCAGTCGCTTTTCGGCGGCCGCGGCGGCCCGGATGTGGCCGACATGTTCGGCGGTCGCAAGGGGAAGAAAACCCGCGCGCGGCCCGCGCCGCAACCCGTCGAAGCCGACGTGACCGTGCCGTTCGAGGTGGCGGCCAAGGGCGGCAACGTCTCCATCGACGTCGGCGGCCGCCGCATCGACGTCAAAGTGCCCGCGGGCATCGACGACGGAAAACGCCTTCGCGTCCCGCCCGAGGCCACCGGCGGCGCCGAGGTCCTCCTCCGCGTCAGGATCGCCCCGCATCCCTACTTTCGCCGCGAAGGAAACGACATCGTGCTCGAAGTGCCCATCAGCGTGGCCGAGGCCGTGCTCGGGGCGAAGGTGGAAGTGCCGACAATCGACGGCTCGCGGCTGGATGTCAAGGTGCCGCCGGGCACGTCGAGCGGGTCCAAGCTCCGCCTGCGCGGCAAGGGAATCGCCGGCGGCGACCAGTACCTGATGTTCAAGATCGCGGTGCCGTCCGGGGCGGTGGAGGAGGCGAGCCGGAAGCTGATCGAGGAGTTCGCGAAGTTGAACCCGCAATCGCCGCGTGCGAATCTGCCCTGGGCGTCATGAATTCAATGGCGAGCCGGTCCAGGCCATGCGGGCCGCTTCGCCGACCGCTTCGCCGAGCGTCGGGTGGGCGTGCGTGCATCGCGCGATGTCCTCGGCGCTGCCGTGGTACTCCATAATCGTAACGCACTCGGCAATCAGGTCGGACGCGCGCGGGCCGAGGATGTGCACGCCGAGTACGCGATCGGTCATCGCATCGGCAAGCACCTTCACGAAGCCGTCCTGTTCGTCCATCGCCTTGGCCCGGCCGGAGGCGGCGAACTTGAACCGGCCGACTCGACACTCGACGCCGCTCGCCTTCACCTGCTCCTCGGTTTGCCCGACGCTGGCCATTTCCGGCCAGGTGTAAATCACGCTCGGAATCGCGTCGTAATTCACGTGCGGCTTCATCCCCGCCAACCGCTCCACGCAGACCACGCCTTCCTCGCTGGCCTTGTGGGCGAGCATCGGCCCGGCAACAAGATCGCCAATGGCGAACACGCCCGGCACATTGGTGCGGTAGTTCTCGTCGATGGGCACTTGCCGCGTCTTCGGGTCGAATTTGACGCCGGCTTCTTCCAGCCCGAGGCCATCGATGTAAGGCCGCCGGCCGACGCACACCAGGACGCGATCGCCTGTGAACTTCAATTCCTTTCCGTCCTTGGCCTGGGCCGCGACCGTCACCGAATCGCCCTGCACCTTGGCCCCGGTCACGCGCGTTTCGAGGTGGAATTCCAGCCCTTGCTTGCCGAGAAGCTTGAAGGCTTCGCCGGCAATTTCGCCGTCGCTCAGCGCCAGAATGCGCGGCAAGAACTCAATAACCGTCACCTTCGAACCGAGCCGCTTCCAGACAGAACCAAGTTCGAGGCCGATGTAGCCAGCGCCGACCACGATGAGGTGCTTGGGAACCGGGTTGAAGTTCAGGGCCTCGGTGGAACTGACAATCCGCTGGCCGTCGAACTTGAGGAACGGCAACTCGGTGCTTTCGCTGCCAGTGGCGAGGAGGATGTTCTTGCCCTCGAGCGTGGACAATTTGCCGTCCGGCCCGGCCACTTGCACCTTGTTCCCAGCCAGGAGCTTGGCAGCGCCGTACACCGGCGTTACGCCGTATTTCTTGAAGAGATACGCCACCCCGGCCGTCAGTTCCTTGACCACCTTGTCCTTGCGTGCAAGCAGTGCGGCGAGGTCGAGCTTGGCCGGGCCGACGAGGATGCCGTGCTTTTTCAGCTTGTTTTGAGTGGTTTCGAACAGTTCGGAGGAATCGAGCAGAGCCTTGCTGGGGATGCAGCCGACGTTGAGGCAGGTGCCGCCGAGGGCGGGCCCCGGCCGCTTGTCGATGCAGGCGACCTTCATCTTGAGTTGGGCGGCGCGGATGGCCGCGGTGTAGCCGCCTGGCCCGGCGCCGATCACAATCAAATCGAACACGTTCACCTCCGAAACACAGAACCTGGCGAGCCGGGAGCGTCAGCGACCGGAGTTCTTAATCGGACAGCCGCGCCCAGCGGAACTTGGCCGAGCGCGATCGCGGGTTGGCGCGGCGTTCCTCTAGGCTCGGGCGAATCGGGTCGCCGGAGATCGCCGAGTAAACTCCATCGCGCAGACCCGCGCGAAAGGCCGCCTTCACCAGCCGATCTTCGCCGCTGTGGAAACTGATGATCCCCACGACGCCGCCGGGCTTCAGGATGAGCGGCAGCACGCGGAGCAGTTGCCGCAGGTTGGCCAGTTCGCGATTGACGAGGATGCGTAGCGCCTGGAAGACGCGGGCCGTCGGGGCCAGCCGCTGCTTGCGTTCGGTCGGCGCGCCGGGGCTGCGGTCGATGGTCACGGGTGCGGCCACTTCAATCAGGCCGCGGAGGTCGCCGCTGCGAAGTATCGGAGCACTCGTTCGCCGGGCGAAGATGGCCGCGGCGATGGCGTCCGCTTGCGGTTCGTCGCCCAGCTCCCGGAAGCATGCCGCCAGTTCTTCAAAAGAAAGGCCGTTGAGCAGATCGGCGGCGGTGCGGCCACGGCTCGGATCCATGCGCATGTCGAGCGGTCCGTCGCGCATGAACGAGAAGCCACGATCGCGGTCGTCCACCTGCATGGAGGACATGCCCAGGTCGGCGAACAGGCCATCGACGCGGTCGGCGCCTTCGGACGCGAGCACGGCCGGCAAGGCCGCGAAGTTGGCGTGATGCAATGCGAATAGCCCGCCGGCGGCTTCGAGCTTGATCCGGGCCGGTTCCAGGTTGGCCGGGTCGAGATCGCAGGCGATAAGCAGGCCGTCCGGCGCGACGGCTTTCAAGAGTTCCACGGAATGCCCGGCGAAGCCGAGCGTGCAATCGAGGACGATTTGCCCCGGCCGCGGTTGCAGTGCCGCCAGCACTTCGGCCAGAAGCACCGGGCGGTGTTCGCCGGCCCGCGTGGAACGGCGATGCTTCTTGCGCCAAAACGGCCGGTACTTCTTTTTCGGCTTTGCGGATTCTTCCGGCATGAGATGATTGTAAGATGGCCCCCCTGGAAGTGCGACTGAAAGAGCAAGCTCGGGTCCGCGGGTTCGCGCTCGCCGGCCTCGCCCCGGCCACCGAGGCCGATGGCTTCCCGCAATTCGCCGACTGGCTCGATCGCGGGTTCGCCGGCGAAATGGACTACCTTCGCAAGCACCGCGACGCCCGCCGCCATCCCCAGGCCGTGCTCCGTTCCGTGCGGTCGGTACTCATGGTCGGCATGGAATACGGGCTGAGCGACGACAAGCCCGTTCCGCTTTCCCATGGCCGCGTTGCCAAGTACGCTCAGGGACCGGATTATCATCGCCTGCTCTGGGATCGGCTCAACGATTTAGCCGCCTGGCTGCAAGCCGAAGCGCCGGGCGCCGTTGCGAAGGCCGTCGCCGATACGGCGCCGCTTCTGGAACGCGATTTCGCGCGCCGTGCCGGCCTCGGCTGGATCGGTAAGAACACGCTGCTGATCCACCCGCGCCGCGGCAGCTTCTTCTTCCTCGGCGCCCTGCTCACCGATCGCGAACTGGCGCCGGACCCGCCGTTTGAAACCACTCACTGCGGCACCTGCACCGCGTGCCTCGACGCCTGCCCGACGGACGCCTTCCCGCAACCGCACGTTCTCGACGCCACCCGCTGCATCAGTTACCTGACCATCGAACTGCGTTCGCCGATCGCGGAAGAGTTGCGTTCCCCGCTGGGCGACTGGCTGTTCGGTTGTGACATCTGCCAGGATGTCTGCCCGTGGAACCGCAAGTTCGCCGGGCAAGCGCCGGCGTTTCCGCACGACCCCGGCCTCGAAACGGTCGATTGCATCGAGTTGCTCGGCCTGGATGAAGCCGCGTTTCGGGCGCGGTTCAAAGGCACGTCCCTTTGGCGAACGAAGCGAACCGGCCTCTTGCGAAATGCGGCGATCGTGCTGGGAAACAGCGGCGATCGGCGGGCGCTTGCCGCGCTCCAACGCGCCTTGACCGACGATCCCCTGATCGCCGACGCCGCCGCCTGGGCCATCGATCGCCTCAGTAAGGCGCAGGATGGGTCCGGCTACTGACGGCCAGATAAGCAATGACATAGCGCCAACCACCTACAACCTCCCCCCTTGTGGGGGAGGTCGTCGAAGGTCGTCTCGCAGAGACGACCTTCGACGGGTGGGGGGTATCGATTATTGCGGACATAGGCCCCCCACCCGCCGACTCGCTTCGCTCGGCGGCGACCTCCCCCACAAGGGGGAAGGTGTAAGAAGGTGGCGCCATTAGGGCTGCCAACCTTAGAGCATGATCTTCGCTTCCGGATAGCGGCGGCGCAAGGCCACGGCGTCGTTGAAGGCGAGGCCGCTCTGCCGCACGTCCAGATAGTACAGGTTCAGCGACGATTCCTCGGTCAAAATGGTCACGGCGTCGCCGATGAGGGCGTTGCGGGCGAGCCCCAGCCAGCGCAAGTTCGCGGCCCGCGGTTCCTGCGCGATCGCTCGAACGCCCTCGGCGCCGAGTCCTTGCCCATCCAGGTCGAGCAGCCGCAAATTGTCCCAGGGAACGACCCAGCCAAGATCGAGGTGGGTGAGGGAACCGGGGCTGAAACCGCCGCTATCCCAGCGGAGGCGAAGCTCTTCGATGCCGGCGACGCAGGGACTGGCAAGCGCTCGCTTCAAGTCGTCGGACCGGAAGCCGATGCCGGACAGGTCGAGCTTGGCGAAGCGGCGATGGTTGGCGTTTTTGAACGCCGCCGCGATGGCCGGGCCGAGGTTCGAAATCTCCGCGACATCGAGCGACGACAGGTTCGGCCACGCCTCGCTTTCGACGACTCGGCGAAACCAGGGCGGGAAAATCGGATTGCCGGCGAGGCCGAGATGCGCGAGCCCGGCGGTGTAAGGCGACCCGACCAGCTTCTCGCAATCGTCGTGCGAGAGCTCGATTTCGCGCACATCGAGCGCTGCGACCTGGTTCAACCATTTGCATTCGAAGACCGGTTCGAGCGGCACTTCGAATTCCCATTCGCTCGGCCGCGGCCGAGTCACGCGCAGCGAGCGAACCGGCTCCGCCTCGAATATGGCCTCAGCGGCATCGGGGAACTGGGCCGCATCGACCGCGGCATGCTCGATGAACCCCCGCTCGAACGAGCAATCGGACACCAGGCCGCGCAGGGCACGGGACCAGATATCGCGGTTGGAGGGAGTGAGTAGGCGGCTGGCGCGATCGGCGGCCAGCCGCGCCGCCGGGCTGAACGGTTCGGCCCGGGCCGCTTCCACCTGGGCCCGAATGAACGCGGCCCGGTCGCCCGCACAGATGCGCTCTTCGACGGGCAGAGAACCGGCGTTCTCTTCCAGCCAGTCCGCATAGACCAGTCGCGGCAGGTCGTCGTCCGGAACCGCCCGGATCGCAGCCAGCAGTGCTTCGCGGTCGGTCATGCCGGGCCGGGAATAAAGGAAAGCGTTGCCGCTCTACATAGGATACGTTCATCCCCGCAATCCGCGTAGCGGTGAGCGATCCTGAGGCGAACGAGGCGGCGTCTATGTGGCCTGTGATGGAGCAGAAGCTGGCTCGCTTCCGCGAACTGGAGGATCAACTCGGCGATCCGGCCGTGGCCGTCGATCCCGCGAAGTTCACCGCCTTGGCCAAGGAACACGGCAGCCTCGCCAAACTCGTCAAGCCGTACATCGAGTTCCAGCAAATCGAGTCGGCGATTCGCGATGCCGAGGGGCTGGCCGCCGACCCGGACATGAAGGACCTCGCCGAGGAGGAACTGGCCCAGCTTCGCCCCAGGCGCGACGCATTGCACGCCAAGATCGAGGACCAGTTGCTCGTCGATCCGAGCGAGGATTTCTCGAAGTTGATCGTGGAAATCCGGGCCGGGGAAGGCGGCGACGAGGCAGCCCTGTTCGCCGGCGACCTGTATCAGATTTACACCCGTTATGCTCGGCTCAAGGGGTGGACCGTCGAGGAAATTGCGTACAGCCCGGGCGACGCGGGCGGCTTCAAGGAAGTCGCGTTCGGCATCGCCGGCGACGGCGTCTATCAGTATCTCCGCTACGAATCGGGCGGCCACCGCGTCCAGCGCGTGCCGGCCACCGAGACCCAGGGCCGCATCCATACGTCGCTCGCCACTGTCGCCGTGCTCCCCGAACCCGACGACGTGCAGGTGGATATTCGCCCCGACGACATCGAGTGGGAAACCATGCGGGCCGGCGGCGCCGGCGGCCAGCACGTCAACAAGACCGAATCTGCCGTCCGCATCTGGTACCGGAAAGGGACGGCGGACGAAATCGAAGTGAAGTGCCAGGACGAGCGGAGCCAGCACAAGAACCGCGACCGGGCGATGCGCATTCTCCGCACCCGCATCTTCGAACGGCAACAGGAGAAGCTGCACCAGGGGAGGGCGGACCTGCGCAAATCCCAGGTCGGTTCCGGCGAGCGCGGCGCCAAGATCCGCACCTATCACTTCAAGGAAAACCGCGTCACCGACCACCGCATCGGCTTGACGATCTACAAGCTCGAAGCAATTTTGAACGGCGACCTCGACCTGATGGTGCAGCCGATGCTCCAGCACGTTCGCCAGGAAAAGCTGAAGTGATTCGGGGCGAGCCCTGTCACGGTTTCACCAGCGACCCGTCGCGCTGGCGATAATTCCCCCAGCGATAATCGAACGGCGGGTCATCGGTCACCGGGAACCTGGCCGCCAGCTTCTCGTCCATGTCGATGCCGAGCCCCGGCTTGTCGTTGGCCCAGTAATAACCGTCCTTGAGTTCGGGGCAGCCGGGGAACACATCCTTCTCCGCCTGGTTGAAGGCCCGCGCTTCCTGCACGCCGAAATTGGGTATCGCCAGATCGAGATGGACGTTGGCGGCGTGGCCGACGGGCGAAACGTCGCCGGGGCCGTGCCACGCCGTGCGAACGCGGAAGAACTCGCACAGCGCCGCCACCTTCCGCGCCATCGTCAAGCCGCCGATCTGCGAAATGTGAATCCGAATGAAGTCGATCAGGCGTTTACTGACCAAATCGACCCACTCGTTCGGATTGTTGAACAGTTCGCCCATGGCGATCGGCGTGCTCGTCAGCGGCCGCAGCTTCTCGAAATAGCCCACGTCTTCCGGCGAAAACGGGTCTTCCAAAAAGAACAGCTTGAACTGCTCGAGGTCCCTGGCGAGTTGCATGGCAAGGATGGGCGGGACGCGTTCGTGCGTGTCGTGCAGCAGTTCCACTTCGTCGCCGACCTGCTTGCGCATGAACTCGAAGAGTTTCGGCACGGTGCGGGTGTATGCCCGGGGCTCCCAGACCTGCGTTCTGCCGTTGGCGCCGGCGCCCGCCGGTTCGCCTTTACCGCGGGCGCCATAAGTTTCGAGGCCGGGGATGCCAACCTGAATGCGGACGAACCGCTGCCCCTGCTGCATGAGCGAGCGGACCGATTTCTCCACCTGTTCGAAGGTATCGCCCGAAGCGTGGCGATAGGTTTCGACAGCCTTGCGGCACTTCCCTCCGAACAGTTGATATACTGGCACGCCGGTCCGTTTGCCGAGGATGTCCCAGAGAGCCATGTCGACTCCGGACAGGGCATTGCCGAGCACCGGGCCGTTGCGCCAGTAGGAACTGAGGAAAACGGATTGCCACGTGTCCTCGATGGCGAGCGGGTTCTTGCCGATCAGGAACGGCCGCAGGAATTTGTCGACGGCGGTTTCGACGGCGCGGGCCCGCTGGGTGAAGGTCGCGCAGCCGAGGCCGTACAGCCCCGGTTCGCTGGTGAGCACTTTCACGACGACGAGGCGAATGTTGGCGGGGGCCGTGAGGAAGGTCTTGACGTCGGTGATCTTGAGCGGCGTGGCGGCGGCCACGGCCGGCTGGGCGGATCGGGCGAGCGCATCGGGAAGGAGCCAGGGGAAGCCGGCGGCCGTGGAACAGGTGAGCCAGTGACGGCGGTTCATGAGGCATCCTCGCGGGGAAAGAGATGCAGCGAGTTTATCCGCGAGTGCGTCCTATCGCCAGGAGGATGCCAGCGCTTGCACCATAAGCCGGGCCTTGGCCCACATGCCGACTTCCGGCCGGCGCGACCAGACATCGTAATCGATTCGCTCGATGGCCCCGAGGATCGCACGACCGCCGCGAATGAACAGATCGACGTCGATCCGCGCCGCGCGCGGCAAGAGCGGCAACAACTTCGCGCCGCGGTCGAAAAAGCCCCGGGCCCTGTCCACTTCGAAATGCATCAGTTCGCGGAAGGCAGGTGTGCATTGATTCGCCTCCAGATCCGCATCGGCGTAACCGAACCGGCGGCGATCCTCAGCAGGCAGGTAAACGCGGCCGATGGCGAAATCGCGCGACACGTCTTGCCAGAAGTTCGCCAGCTGCAAGCCGGTGCAGACGTCATCCGCCAGCCGCGCCCGCTCGGCGCTAAAGCATTCGAACAGGTACAGCACGAGATGGCCGACGGGGTTGGCCGAGTTCCGGCAATAACCGAGAAGTTGCTCGAATGTCTCGTAGCGGCCGATGCGTTGATCCTGCTCGAAGGCGACGAGCAGGTTTAAGAACGGTTCCGGCGGAATGTCGAAGCGGCGGATGGTTTCGCGGAGCGCGACCATGACGGGATGGCGCGGCTGCCCCGAGTAGCATGCGAGCAGTTCGCGGCGCCACCAGGCCAGCAGCTCGAGTGCCTTCGTGCCGCCGGCGGTTTCATCGGCGAGATCGTCGGCCCAGCGGCAATAGGCGTACACGGCGTGGAAATGGTGGATGAGTCGCCGCGGCAAGAGCAACGAGACGACCGTGAAGTTCTCGTAATGCGAGCGAGCGACGTGAGCGCAGTACGCGCGGGCCGCCGCGAGGCTGACCTCGCTCGAAGCGCCGCGCCCCCAGCGTTGCAATTCCTTCGCGAAATCCCAGGGCATCGGTTACTTCGAAAGAGCGGCGTCTGGGGCCATTGCCAACCGGAATGCTGCGAATGTCTCCTGCGAAGGCGACGAGTCAAGCACAGAGAACACGACTCGCTCGAACCGTCCCGACCAGACGCCCCTCAGGTGCTCGGAGAAGGCCGAAGCGACCACCGCCGGGTCATTGCGGAAAACCCCGCAGCCCCATGCCCCCAGCACCAGCCGCCTGTATCCGTGGGCTGCCGCCAGCGCCAGCACATACTCCGATCGTCGGCGGAAGACGTCCGGAATGGATGTCAATTCATTCGGTCGCGAGTTCGCAGCCGCCCCGGCATTGGGGGCTGCACTGGTGATGAAGCCGACCTCCTGGGTCCGGTCCAGCAAAGCCCCGGCCTCATTCCGGAAGATCGGACAGCTGGGCGACAGAATCATGGCATCCGAGTAGAGCAGAGACGGCGAACCCCGGTGTTGCTCGTAGAAGCCCCAGGCCCGCAAGAGGGAAGCGTACAGGGCCGAGCTTCGAGCCAACGACTCCTCCTGGGCCTGGCTGCCGTTGAGGAATCCGCCGCCGGGGTTCTTGGCCGAGGCGAAGTTCAGGGCAGCGACCGGCCCGGAGTCGTCAGCCAGTAGTCGGGTGATTCCGGAGAGGGTCGTCTCGTTGACCAACTCGAGCGAAGTGGAGAAATCGCCAGTCGCGTTGGCGAGAACATCATTGCGCAGTCGCTTCAGCTCGGACGGGTGGAAGAGCCGCGTGGCGTCGAGGCAGCGTTGGACAGCCTGCGCTAGATCGACAGGATGTCCACCGGACGAGGTGTACATGCCCCGCTCGGCGATTTCGACCGTCTGCTTCGCCAGTTCCATTCGTTCCGAACGCTTCACGCTGGAAAGTCCTCCGCCTAACGGAGAGGAATTGGTCTTGAGTGCTCCGCTCGGTGCATGGCGCGAAGCCGACCGCTACTTGCCCGCTTTGGCGGCTTTCGTCTTCAGTTGCTCCAGGTGAATCTCGGCTCCCAGGCGGTGCGCCCGCGCCTTGAGAATGGTCGCATGGGTATCCCGCCCCGCTTTGTATCGCGTTTCGGCCAGCGATTCGTCTTGCTTCAATGCGGCGACGAGTTTCTTGTAAAGCTCGACGCGCTCCGCGTCCGTATTCGCGGCCTCCACTTCCGCCTCGGTCAGGAGCCGCCGCCCTTCCCCCAGTTCGCCATACGGCACGCGTCCGGCCACGAATAACTTGGCAAGCAGATCGCTCATCTCCCTCAAGACGGCAATCCGCTCCTTTTTGAGTTCCTTCACCTTTTTGATGGAGTCATCGGTCTGTTCCATGGTGAGCGAGGCCGCGCCTTCGTGCGGGCTCGCCGGCGACACCAGCAACGCTGCGACCATCACCACCAGGATCGGCATGGGAATTCGCATCGCGAGACTCCTCAAGTTGGGGTTGCGGATGGTTGTAATATCGCCACAACGGCTGAACGAAACCGCGCGAATGCGTTCGGAGTAAGGACGCCGGGTCACCGTACGGGCTGCTCGTGATTTGGCAAAGCACCCAGTCGCCTCGCCCGGCATCTGCCAGGCACAGGGCCGGCCGGTCGCACCTTGGATTGCGACAAATCCGAGAACGGGAACGGAACGAGGACTACTGCCCCGGTTGAAGGTGAGACCACGCCGCATCCTCCTCGGGCAGAGACCAGTCCGCCAGGGCCGCTTCAGCGAGCAATGCAGCCTCGCCCGGTTCTTCCAACACCGTGAGAACACGGCCGGTTGAATCGACAACGGCCTCAACTGTCTGAATCATGTGATACCTCCACGAACATTCTATTTCATGCGAAGCGCACGAGTCAGAAAAGGTCCTTGCTTCTTGCCAGCTACTTCTTCGCCTCGAGTATCCGCAACTGCGTGGTCAGCGACAGCGGCAGGCCATCCACGTCGAACTCCATCTCCATGTAGCCCGCGCCGAAACCGCTCGCCGGCCGACGCAGCGTCATGCCCGCGCGGTTGGTGACGCCGTCCTTGCTCGCGACGAAGAGTTGATCCGACCAGCGCGATTTGCGGAAGTCCCGCGTCGCCGATTCCGCCATGTGGAGCCTTTGCTTGCGCCACGGGGAATCGAACTTCGTCGTCCAGCCGATCTCGGCCGGCTTCGCATCGATTTGCCAGCTCCACTTCGGCATCGGCTTGTCGAACACCTGACACTTGCAGAACGCCGCCAGGGTGTTCACGGCTTTATTCGGCAGCAGTTGCTTGGCCCCGTCCTTGTCCATCTCGCGGAGGTCGTGGCCGGCGTTCGGAACGTAAAGCAGATACTTCTCGCCCTTGAGATCGTCCCAGTAGCTGTTCAGCGCGTCGAGCGGCCAGTACGGGTCGTTGGCGCCGTTGATGATCATTTTGGGAACGGTAATCGTGTCGCGGTAAATCCACGGATCGACCATTTTCCAGAGTTTCTGGGCCAGGGCGGTGTCGGGAATTGGGATGAGCTTCCGTTCGACGTAGTTGTGCACCATGAGGCTCGGCTTGCCGAAGGCGTTCACCTGGTTCTTCATCTGAGCGGGGAAGTTGAGCGTGTCGATGACCATGGGGGCGATGGCCTTGACGCGTTTGTCGCCGGTCGCGGCGGTGAGCCAGCTGGTCCAGCCGCGTTTCGACGCACCCGTGACCACGAAATCCTTCACGACTTGATTCCACTCGCTCTTGGCAAACGCCTGCAAGGCGTCCATCGCCTTGACGATGCCCTTGACCATGGGGAACAACAGCGGCCAGGTCGAGTCGCCGGTCTCGAGGTACTTGACGAAGGTTTCGGCAATGAGAGCATCTTCGCGCTTGCCGCCGAAGAGCGGCTGGTTGGGAATGCCATAGAGGAAGGCGACTGGGGCGCCGATTTTCTGGGCGAGTTGAACCCCGAGGAAATTACTGGCGACGTTCGGCGTCCCGCCCTGGTTCCACAGCGGCATCGTCGCCTTCGGCGAAACCCCCTTCGGCACGAACACCTGCAGCTTGTGCGTCCAGGTGATTCCCTGCCACCTCTGCGAGGTTAAATCCATGTCGTAGATGGTGCCGGCTTCGGTCGCGATTTTGCCGGCGAGCTTCCAGGCGAACGCCTTGTCGTCATGCTTGACGTAATCGACCAGGTCCGTGGGCGGCGCGGCAGAAACGACGGTCGGAATGAACGCAAGGAGCGCCAGGGCCAACAGCCGATGCATGACGAACTCCGGGAAACGTGAGGTGTTCCTGTGATCTTATCAGGCTCGCCCTATATTAAAACCATGATTGGGGCCCGGATCGGGAACTGGTTCGTCGAGTCGGAAATTGGCCGGGGGCCGCTGGGGTGCGTGTACGCGGCGCGCGGCTTCGACGATCCCGCTCGCCGGGCCGCGGTCAAAGTCCTCACGGAATCCATCGTTCGCGATCCCGCGTTCGTCCAGCGATTCCCCGGCGAAATGCTCGCCGTTCAGCGGCTCGATCACGCCAACATTGCCCGCTACTTCGACAGCGGAATCCATGCCGGGCTCGCCTTCGTGGCGAGCGAACTCGTCGAAGGGACAGATTGCGCGAAGTTGCTGGAAGCGGGGCGGCGGCCGTGGCGCGAGGTGCTCTCGATCGCAGTTCAAGCCGCCAGAGCCCTGAAACATGGCCACAATCGCAACCTGCTTCACCGCGATATCAAGCCCGCCAACCTGATGCTCACCGCCGCCGGCACGCTCAAGGTGCTCTCGTTCGGGTTTGCCAAGATTGCCGCGCCGCCGCTGACGGCCGCACCCATCCTCGGTTCGGCGGCGTACATTCCCCCCGAGACGGCCAGCGGCAAGCCGCCCACCCGCCGCAGCGACTTTTACTCTCTCGGCGGCGTGCTTTATACTCTGTTAACGGGCCGGCCGCCGTTCACCGCGGCGTCGCTGGTCGAACTGACGCACAAGCAGTGCTACCTGCTCCCCGAGCGGCCGGGCATGCTGGTGCCGGACCTGCCGGCGGAGCTCGATGAATTCATCTGCGGATTGTTGTCGAAGGACCCGGGGCGGCGGCCGGCCACGGCCCAGGCGCTGCTCGACGAACTGGAGCGGCTGCGCGGCAAACTGGAACGCAAGGGAGAACGGCTGGAGTGGCCGGCGAAATTGCAGCCGGATACCGCGGAGATGGCCGCCTTGCCGGCCAGCCTCGGCGGCTTCGGCCACGACCCCGAGGCGGAAGAACCCTCGCGGCCATGGTTGAAGCGGCCGTGGTTCGTTGCCTCCATGCTGCTGTTGGTAATCCTGGCGATCGTCGTTCCCTTGGCGTGGCCCGGCCCCAGCGCGGATGAGTTGTGGAACGCCGCCGAACCGCTCGTGAATTCCGATAACCCCGCCGACTGGGATCGTGCCTGGGACGACTACCTGGAACCGTTGAGCCGCAGGCACCCGGACCGCTATGCTGAACAGGTCGCGGCGGCCAAGGAACGCATCCGCGACCGCAAGGAACTCTTGAGGGCGATTGCCGAGGGAACCAGGCCGGATACACGGTCGGAAGCGGAGCGCGGTTACATGCGCGGCTTGCGGCTCATGCAGGCCGGCGACGCCGCTGGCGCCCGGCAAAGCTGGCAAGCGGTCGTCGAGAATCGGAACAGCGTGGAGACGGAAGCGCGCTGGGTGGAACTGGCTCGCGATGGATTGACGCAATTGGAGAGAGGACAGAGGACAGGAGACAGAGAACAGAGAAGAGGAAGCCAGAAACCTAAGGCCGAGAATGCGAATTAATTCTGCGAAGGAATTGATCGTTTACCAAAAAGCGTTCGCGCTTGCGAATCTCGCTTATGAAATGTCGTTGCGATTCCCCAGAAAAGGGACTTATGCGCTGACGAGCCAACTGAGACGATCATCGCGATCGATCTGTTTGAATCTACGCGAAGCATGGGCAAAACGGCGCTGAGCCATGGTTACATCAGCAAGGAAGAACATGCGAGTGCAGTTGGTCTCTGCTCCGAGGTTGGGCGAATGTTGGGGGCAATGATTCGAAATCCAGAACCGTTTCTTATTCTGGATCAGAAGTAAACGCTTGGTCCTCTGTCCTCCGTCTTCCGTTTCTGTCCTCTGTTTTCTGTCCTCTGACCTCTGTCTTCCATGGCCACACCCACCGCTGACGTCTTCGAATTCTGTTCGCTCCTTTCCAAGAGCAAGTTGCTTCCCGCCGAGGAGGTGGAAGCGGTCTATCGCCGCTGGAAGGAAGAGAAGCAACCGGAGGAGGAACGCGTCGAGGCCTTCGCTAAGTTCCTCGTTTCCAAGCGCATTCTGACGCCGTGGCAATCGGCACTGGTTCAACGCGGCCGCGCCGATGGCTTCTTCCTCGAACGCTACAAGATTCTCGATCAGATCGGCAAAGGGCAAATGGGCGGCGTTTATAAAGCCGTCCACTCGCTCGGCCAACTCGTCGCTTTGAAAATCCTGCCGGCCTCGCGGGCCAAGGATCCGCGCGTGCTCGGCCGCTTCCAGCGCGAAGCCCGCCTGCTCACGCACCTCGATCATCCCAACGTCGTCCGCGCGTTCCAGGTCGGCGAATCCGGCGGCCGCCACTTCATCGTCATGGAGTTCCTCGAAGGCGAAACGCTCGACGAGGTGCTGACGCGGCGCAAGAAACTCCCCCCGGGCGAAGCCGTTCGCCTCATTCGCCAGGCCCTCGACGGCCTCCAGCACCTTCACGACAAGCGCATGGTCCACCGCGACCTGAAGCCGTCGAATCTCATGATCATCCCGGCAGGCGGCAAGGGAAGCGCGGACTCCACCTGGGAAGCGACGGTCAAAATCGTCGACATTGGGCTCGGCCGGGAGCTGTTCGACGAGTCGGCGCCGGAAGGGGCAATCGACACGCAGTTGACGGTGGAAGGAGCGGTGGTCGGAACGCCCGATTACATGGCCCCGGAACAGGCGAAGGACGCCCGCAGCGCCGACATCCGCGCGGACATTTACAGCCTCGGTTGCGTGCTCTACCACGCACTCACCGGACGGACCCCGTTCCTCGATGCGAATATCATGACGCAGATGCTGAAGCACGCGACGGAGATGCCGCCTCCGTTGGCCAGCGTGGTCGAAGGGATTCCCGCGGGATTGCAGGGCGTGTTGAACCGGTTGATCGCCAAGTCGCCGGACGATCGCTTCCCGACGCCGGCGGAGGGCTCCAAGGCGTTGGAGCCATTCCAGACGCCGGGAACCGGCACGTCGGCGGCCCGCGAGGATGTGAGCCCGGCTTTCAAGCAGTGGCTAGAAACCGAAACGCAGATGGTCATGCCGCCGCCGGCCCCACCCGCGCCGTCGTCGACCGCCCACAAACCGCTGGAGAATAAGCACAGCGGCGCCGCGCCCCTGCCGTCGCATTCTCATGCGAAGCCGAAGCCGGGAACGGCCCCAGCGCCGGCCTTGCCCGCGCGGCCGTCGGGCAACTACCCCTACGCCGCTCCGGCCCCCGCCCCGGCGCCAGCCTGGCAATCCCGAACTCAACCGATCCCCGACGACGACGGCATCAATGTTGAACTGGTGACGCTGCCTCCGGCGATGCCGATGCCTCTGATGCCAATGCCGGCGCCTCAGGCCATGCCCGATGGCGACCGCCCGCTGACGGACTTGACCCGCCGCGACCTGTACCTGCTCAGCCTGGGCGGCCTCGGCGTGTTCCTGGCCGTCGGCGCAGGATATGCGCTCACCAGCCTGCTCAAGGGCTCGAGCGCGCCGGCTCCCACCGCCGAGGATGAAAAGAAAGAATGATCGCCCGGTCAGCGAATCCGCAGAATGCGGCAGGTCTCCTCGTATGTCGGTTCGAGATCGAGCGAAACGGCAGACGCCTCGTTCAACCAGATCGGCAGCGTTGGCAGAACACTTCCCACGCTGAGCGGGTAGAACCAAGTATCAAGAAGTTTGCGGTTGCCTTCCATGCGAGTTCTCAGCGTTACGGCATACATGGGATGTGGCTCGTCCCCCAGCTGCGGGTCGAAGCCATCGACCGCAGCCAGTGCGTCGCCGTACAAATTGAAATCCAGGGTACTGACCACGTCCACGAGCGATACGCAAACGCCGTTCTGGAGCAGCGCCGCGACTTTCGATGCGAATTTGCCGCGATTCTCCGGGCGGTCCTTGTTCGATGGGTTGACAATTTCGATCGCTGCAACCAGCCGGCGGTTGCGGCGGCCGCTGTAAATGCGCACTTCGTAATCGTCGGTGGTGCTCAGCGTCGGTTCGATGGTCAGGGTGGGTGCCGGGGGAGCGTAGGTCGCAACCGGTGAGCCATTTGGAGACGATTCGGCCGCGTTCTCGCCGCTCTTGCTCCGAAATGTTCCAATGTCAACCTCGCAAATTGTGCCGAGATGGACTGAAGGCACTGCGAAATAGGGCTCAGGTAGGACTTTAATGAGGTGCTGGACAATCACTGTCGGCCAGGCGCCGTGCAATTCGTCCCAGGAATGTACGTCGTCGAGGGGTGAACGAAAATGATCTCGCAGCGGCATGGCAATTCCCCTCCCCATGATTGTACATCGATTCGAGGTCGGGCTGCTATCCGAGGCCGGCAATTCGGATAGTCCGACGATACAGATCTCAGCACGTCGTTATGTGACGGTTGCAGCTCGGTTGACCTCCAGTCAAATGGATTGTCCCCGTTATGAGCCCATCCGGCGAGCTGGACGGGCTTTTTTCATTTTTATCGCGCTTTTCCTACCCCCACTGGCACATATCCTGCATAGGAGTTGCCGGCTGCGCCGATACTACGCATAGGAGGCAATCCCCGCCCTTCGCCCATTTTTACGCAGTCCGGTTCAAGGCCTTCGCCCTTCATCGCGATTCTCAACAGGAGGACACTGTGGCTGATTCCCTGAAGTCCGCTCGGCGGCGCGCGCAAACACGGTCGCGGCTCGGCTTCGACCAACTCGAAGATCGCGCGGTCCCCGCCGCACTCACCTACGTCGCGCCGGATGCCAATTTCGACATCACCAACGACGTCGGCCCTTCGGGATTCAGCCCCGGCGACACCGTAACCTGGAACCCCGGCCAACCGAACCAGGTCGCCGGGCTGACCGCCGGCACGGACGCTTTCGACACCATCCAGAGCGGCGTCGATAACACGGACCCGGGCGGCACAGTGAGCATCGCTGCCGGCACTTACACCGAAAATGTAACGGTAAGCACTCCACTGACGATGCTGGGCGCCGGCGACGGAGCCAACGCGGCCGCGAACACCATCATCCAATCCGCCGCCGCCAACACGCCGGTTCTCACCCTGGCCACGGGCGGTACGAGCGCTTCCGCGCGCATGGACATCGAGGGCATCCGCGTTACCGGCGCGACGGGCGCCGAGGGGAATTCCACCAACGGCATCAGCATCAACGGTGGGGCCGGCTTCACCACGCTCAACAACGTCGCGGCGGTCGCCAACGCGGGCAACGGCATCGCCATCAACAGCGCGGGCAGCTTCCAGGACATTCAGATTCTCAACAGCATCGTCGATTCCAACGCCGGCGTCGGCATTCGCATCCCCTCCGCCGCCGTCAACGGCTTCACCATCGACAGCACGCAGGTGACCAATAACGGCTTCGAAGGCTTCGCCACCAACCCGAACGGCACGGCCAACGTCGCGATAACCAACGTCGCCGTCACCAACTCGAACTTCTCGGGGAACAACACCAACAACGACGCGAATACGTCGACGATCGACCTGTTCGGCTTCCGCGGCAACGCAACGTTCACCAACGACACGATTGAACATTCGGCGGCGGGCCACGCCCTCCAGATCGATGGCCGCAATCAACCCGGCCCGGCCGGAACGATCGCCTTCAATGGCGTCACCATCTCCGGCACGCCGGGCAAGTCGGGCCTCATCATCCAGAACTTCGGCACGGAAGATCTCAGCACGAAACTGAGCTTCAACAACGTCGATCTCAGCGGCGTGACGCCGGGCGCCGGCTGGGCGCAGTTAGTTATCGATCAAGCCGGACCGGGCGCCGTCAATCTCGGCAATACCAAGGTCACGGCACTGGGCGCCGGCAATCCGGCCGCCATCGCCATGGCCGGCCCCGGCGGCGCGAGCGCCGAATCCGTGCAATTCGTCGACGATTCCGGCAACCCCGTCACCAACAACTTCACCATCGAAGACAGCATCACGAATGGGACGGACGTTCCCGGCCTCGGTCTCGTGACGCGGGTGGCGGGGAATGTCTTCGTCACGCCGAACACGCTCGGCGGCATTCAGCAGGCCATTAACGCGGCGGCCAGCGGCGACACAGTGAACGTGCAGGCCGGCACTTATGCCGAGAACAACACGGCCATCGTGATCGACCACTCGATCAACCTGCTCGGGCCGAACGCCGGCATTACGGCGAACGGCGGCACCCGCGTCCCGGAAGCCGTCATCACCGATGCCGACCCGACCAATGCGATTTCCATTCAGGGCGGAAACCTCAACGTCACCATTGAAGGGTTCAAGTTCGATTCCACGTCCGCCCCGCTGAACGCCTTCTCGGGCGGCGACTCGATCCAACTGCTCGATAACATTTTCTCGAACGTCCAGAACCACGGCATCTTCCTGGAAGCGCCGCATCTCGTCGCCGCGAACAACCTGTTCACGGGCGGCGACTACGGTGGGGAAGACACGATCCAGATCGGTGTCGATCCGCCGAGCACCAGCGCCGACGTGACGATCACCAACAACGTCTGGTCGGGCGTGAACACGCAAGCCCTGAACCTCAGCGATGTGAGCGGTTCAGTGACCGGCAACCAGTTCAAGAACATCGATAATTATGGCATCCTGGTCGCCAACGGCAGCGGCAACCTGTCGATTAGCGGCAACACTTTTGACGGCATCACCAGCACGGATAACTCGGTGGCCACATTCGGGGCCGGGGTCCGCTTCTTCCAGCCGGCCATCGTCAATCCCGTCACCGTCACGGGCAACACCTTCGAGAATTCCGCCATCGGCGTCGCTTTCCGCGTCGGCGGCGACATCACCGGCATGCCGATCACCGTGCAAGGGAACACGTTTACCAACGACACGCAGGCGATCTACCAGGACGGCGCCGGCACGCTCGACATCACCGCGGGAAACACGTTCAACGGCGTCGATTCGGCAACGGCCACACTGCCGCAGCTATTCGCCATCGAAGACCTGATTCATCACGCGACGGATGAGGCCGGCAAGGGACTGGTCATCGTGAAGGCGGGTAATCTGTTCGTAACGCCGGCCAGCGGCAGCGTCCAGCGCGCGATCGATGCGGCGACTTCGGGCGACACGGTCAACGTCGCCAGCGGCACGTATGCCGAGAATGTCACCATCGGCATTCCGCTCACCCTCGCCGGAGGAACGGGCACGGCGGCGGATGTCCAGATCGCGCCGTCCACGGGCGACGCTGTCACCATCACGG
>Ga0134125_10002439_pt1 | contig 22076 bp, 9 predicted proteins | sample KB31751_FD_96464 | JGI IMG/M metagenome (GOLD analysis project Ga0134125, IMG submission 96464) | Terrestrial soil microbial communities with excess Nitrogen fertilizer from Kellogg Biological Station, Michigan, USA - KB3-175-1 | ecosystem: Environmental > Terrestrial > Soil > Unclassified ... | reverse complement strand
GAGCGAGCCCTTGCGAATGGAAAGCATCTGCACTTCATCCATGGTCAGGATTGGCCGTTTCTTCCCGCCCATGTCTTCGTAATGAATATTTGCGATATCCAGCAGCCTTTCAAAATTGCCCTCAGGCAGCACGGTAGGCTCGTTGGCCCAGATAATAGCTTCCTCATATTCATTCAGTTCGCGTAAGCGCTCGGCCAGACGGGCTTCAAAATCCTTCTGTGCCGCCAGAAATTTTTCATTGCCGTGCTTTGACAGAAAATCCATGCGCGCTTTAAGGCTCTCGTTTTCCAGCGTGCGCCGGACGAGCCCAAAGCGCTGCTGGATGACTTCAAGCTGGGCAGGATAAAGCTTTTTGGCCTTCACCAGAACTTCCTCGCGAACACCTACCTTGCCGAAATCGTGCAGCAGACTCGCATAGCGCAGTTCGCGCATCTGATCGCGGGTAAAGCGCACTGCGGAATATGGGCCGCTCTCAGCGCGGTCCACAGCTTCCGCCAGCGCAACCGTGAGATTAGCCACGCGGAAAGAATGGCCGGAGGTTGCGGGGTCGCGCGTTTCAATGGCGGTGACAGCAGCGCGCACAAAGCCTTCAAACAAGCGCTGGATAGAGTCATATAACTGGCTGTTCTCCAAGGCCACGGCGGCCTGCCCGGCAAGTGATTGCACAATTTCCTGCTGTCGCGGTGTATAAGCAAGGACCTGGCGCTCCACGGCATCATGCGAATCGAGGCGCGCAGAGAAGTCACGCTTGGCGTTGATCAACTGGAGCACCGCAATGATCTTTTCCTTCTGGTTGCGGATAGGCACTCCCAGAATCGACTTGGTGCGATAGCCAGAGTCTTCGTCGAATTTGCGGTTGATGGAATACGGAACGTCTGGCGCGAGATGATAAGCGTCTTCAATATTGACGATTTCACCGGTCAGCGCCACGTAGCCGGCAATGGATTGCTCATTGATGCTGATGGCGGTTTCACGGAACGGCACGGCGACGGTATCATTCTGCGCCAGCTTAAAGCGCAACTGCTCCTGTGCCGCCTGCGGTGGCACGGGCGCTCCTGGCTGCCCTGGCGGATATAAGAGCGATTGGGTCTTTCCTGCTTCGCCGGTGCTTTCCACCAGGTAAACGGAGCCGGCATCACTGCTGGTGAATTCGCGCGACTTGGTGAGGATCAGTTCCAGAAGCTTTGCCGGATTGTGCTCCGCGGAAAGCGCCATCCCGATCTGATTCAGCTCATGGATTTCCCGGCTGGCCCCGGCAAGCTTCTGGTTTACTTCATGCCGCGTGTGGACAAGATGAATATGGTCGAGCGCGTTATCGGCCATTCGCTCCAGCAGCGGCTCAGGAACGTCAGGAGGAAGATAGGCATAAACCGCGCCGTCATTGCGCGGGTCCCTGAAGCGTGAATTGGTAAGGGCCAGCACCCGCGTGTTGGGAACGCGGAGTTGGTTGTAGTGCCGCTCCACCAGATCTTCCTTGGAAACCAGCACGATTTTTTCCGCTTCAGCGTGGCCGGCTGAAAGCTGGTTGAACACCATGCGGCGAAAGCGCTGCACGCCGATAAAATACTTTGCAGCAAGCGCGTCGGAGTCGAAATAAGTAATGATCGGCAAAGCCCTGTTGCCGGGCGTTTCGCGTCGTCTTGGAAAAACCGCGGAACTCATTTTGTGGCCGGGGCTCGCGGGAAAACATGCCCGAAATCGGTGAATTGTGGAGAGATATTACCAAATAGCTACGGTTTGGAACAGGCTGGAGTTTGGGATACGCAAGTTATCGTCCGTTTGAGTGTTGATTGCGCCCGATGCTCAGCGGAACACCCTAGCGACCTTGGTTGAATCGGTAATTCGACCGCGCCCACCGATGATTGATTTTCTTTTCGATGATCTAAAACGCGGCGGTATTTGGCTTATCACTTGCCAAGGGCTTTCTTAAGCTGGGCGATGATTTCCTTGACTGAAGGCGCAAGGCTGCCGTCAGGATCAAGACGCAGATATTCTTGAAATTCGGCCAGGGCAGCCTCCGCATCGTCGCGCTGGAGATAAATATTTCCCATCATCGCGTGCGGCCCGGCATAGTCTTTGTTGAGTTGGATGGCTTGGCGCACGTGCGGCTCCGCAGCCTGCCACTTGCCCATGCCCCATAGACTGCGCGCAAGTTCATAATGAGTTTCGGCTGAGTCAGGACGAATTTCCAGGCTGTGCTGCAGGGCTTTTTGCGCTTCCGCGTAGTTCTTCTGCTCATTCAGCGCCGATCCAGCGCCCAGATAAGCCTTGGGATTGCCTGGTTCCACTTTGGTGGCCTCTTCAAAGGCCCATTGCGCGTCACTCCACTGCTGAAGCTGCATCTGCGCCAGGCCCAGCAGCATGTAGGCCTGTCCATACCAGGGATCGAGCTTGGCGGCGCGCTTGAACTCGTCGACACTGGCGCGGGCATCGTGCTTTTTGAAAAGCAGGTCCTGGCCCTTCGCCATCGCATCATCAACTTCCGGGATTGAGCGCCGCTTGTGGACTTCCGGCGTATGAGTGGGCGTGGGCCGGGGCGCTTCAACGGACTGCGCAGAGCGCGTGGCCTGGCTGGAACTTTCCTGGGCGCAGGCCACAAAGGTCACAATCAACACGGCTGCAATTGCGGAAAAGCCTCCCATGTTGAACATCCATCTCGATTATATTTGCTCAGTGGGCCAAATCACAAACTGGCGGATCCCATACAAAGAATTTCACTACCGCATTCCGTCGCGTTTGAAATCAGCCACTTCAGAGTGTAGTTTTAGCATCCAACGTGCTAGGGGTGCGAACGGCGGATCGTTTGTATGCTGTTGTCCTGGGGCATCGTAGAAGCGGTAGTGGACGAAATCCCCGTTGGCATCTATCCACAAATCGAATTGCGGAACCTTATCCAAATGAATTTGTGGGCTAGGAAGCTTTCCGGGGATAAGCCCGCTCATCTCCCGGAACCACCGTGCAACATGCTCCTGCGGCACCGAGATTTTGGTTTTATGAACTCGAATGCCGCTTGCCAACTGATCGAAGGACGCTTGCGGATGTTTTTGTAACATTTGCGAGATGGAAGCTTCGATTGTCACGCCCGGATCCAGAATGTAGGATTCTACGATCCGGCGCCCATCGAGACGGGTTGTAATGACAATCTCGGAGTCAGGATCACTGAATCGGAGTATCATACGGGTTAAATAAGATGGCCCTTCAGTGGTCACCGCCAGCGGCGGAAAGATCTTATCCGCAACATCCTCGCGATCAATTACACCTTGAAGCCCTCCGCTCCAGGTCGCAATACTTAACAAGACCATTGCAATGTGAAACTTCAAGCTAACCCCCTTCCCGAATTCCAAAATACCAGATTTCAATTACACGGACCGATACCAGTCATAGCTGGCCCGCCTTCCATTTGGCAAATTGGGGCACCCAAAATATTCTTTTGGGGGGTAATAATCATCTCCGTTGGAGGGCCGCCTCGATCAATGCGCATCGTGCCAAAAATCCCGCCCAGGGAATACCCAACGTAAGCTGGAGTGTGAAGTGCAGGGTTAAGGGACGAATCTCTATCTAAAGCGAATTGGTTTTTGCTATGCTCGAACGGATGTGTATGCCAGTCACCAACAAAGGTAGATCCGTCTGGTACCCTGGTATCGTGCGTTTCAGTACACTGGCCAACCGGAGGGCAGGGAGCGCTTATCGCCGTATAATTGTATGAAAATACTTCACCGCTGTCCTCATAAATGTTGCCTGCACGCTCTCGATGGTCATCCTGGGTCTTGCCTTCGAAATACGACGTTGCGGTTTGCCCAGCTTGGTCGACACTATATGAGAGCGATCCCGGTCCGTCTCCGATCGTATAATAACCGGAGCCGCCGTTAGCAAACGCCCAGAACTGCTCAACCTGGGAATGGCCGCCTTCTGGATCCCAAACGAATTCACTGCGCAAACAGATGTTTTGGGGGCACTGCATGACGCCATTTCCTCTCAAGAACGAATTGAGCATGCCACAACTAGAGTCGATGCCGTCCCATTGACAATTACCAAAATCCCCAAAGACCGTTGCTGTGCTCATAAAAAGAGACTGAATATTCCGCTCGAATGCATACACGGCCTGACCGGTCGGATCCATGCTGTTGATAGGGTCATTTGCGCCATACGCATAGCGATTCAAGCTCTGCGGGTTGCTAACGGATCCGCTGAGCGGATCTGGAGACATAAAGCGCCCTGTGCGGTTGATGTAGTACCGGGCCATGGCGTAGTCATTTTGTGATTCGGAATCACGCTCGTATGTGGTGAACTTCCATTTGTTACTTCCCAGAGTGTCATACCAGGGATCGCCAAATGGGAAATGGCCCTGCTGTCCGAGCGATGCGCCGTTGGCATCGGTTAACATGCGTGTGGAAAGATGGTCAGTCAGGTTATAGCTGGTTGTACCTCCCTCAATTTTGGCCAGAAGCGCCGAACCTGAATAGATGTATTCCCGCGTGGGCGCCGTAGGGGCCGCGCCATTTACATATTCTGCGAGGACCTTGCCGCCAGAGAAAATATAGACCGTGGTGTTTCCTCCGGAGACTTTCTGCACGCGCAGGTTCTTGCAATCATAGCTGTAGCTTGATACGGCGGAGGATTGCGTGCTGGTTACGATGCGGCCAGCAGCATCATAAGCCAAAGCATTCATTCCATCATTCAGCATGTTGCCGCTGGCGTCATAGGGTAGAGTGCTGACGCGGTTGGTCGCGGGATCAATTGGGACATTGGATGAGTTCTGCGCCGTGCGGTTGCCGTACCGGTCATAGGTGAATGCGAGACTCCACAATGGGTACCCAGACGAGCCTTTGGTCGACGCGCTGCTCAGGCGCCCAAGCGAATCATAAATGTAAGCGGCGTTGCGGCCGGAATCCACCACATCATTGATGCATTGGATCTGGCCGTTGTTGACGGTGGCGCCTGTAGGGCAGTTTGTGGAATCCTGCTTGTATAAATAATTCAAGCCGAACAGAGTTTGTGTACCTTTTATGTAATTCAGGCTGGTCATCTGAAGACGGTCGGCCGAGAAGCCAAAAATGGCGTTAACGCCGTTGCCAAAATTAAGTCCCGTCGCCTCAGAGGCGGGGTTGTATGCGTAGCCGCTAGCGTAAGGGCTTGTCGCAGTTCCGCAGCCAGTGGTCTGGGGAGCAATCTCGCACAGCCGCCCGATCGCGTCAAAGCTCTGCTGAACCACGTGCCCGGAAGGATACGTTAAGGACGTTAATTCCCCCGCGAGATTGTAGCCGTAGCCGATGCTGTAGGTGATGCCGTTAATAACTTTCTGCAATTGCGTAGCTCTGCCGAGCGAGTCATAAGAGTAAGTCTCAGAGCCAAGCCCATCAAGTATCTGTTGGAGGCGGCCATTATTATTTTGCGTGGAGCTCGTACCGTAATTGTATGTAACGCCTGGAGTGGCAGGGACTCCGGGGGCGCCAGAAACGTCATAACCGGTGGTGTGGAGACGGTTGAGTGTGTCATAGCCAAGGTTAGTCTTCACACCACGGGCATCGGTTTGCTGTGAGACCTGATCAAACACATTGTACTGGAAGTTGACATGGCCCGCTTCGGGCGTCGTGACGTCGGTTGATCTCCCCATGCCATCGTAGGCGTATGTCCTGGTCTGGACGCCCTGTGTCACATTGAGGAGATTATCGAATACCCCATACGTGTACGTTGTGACAAAGGGATTTCTCAACGATTGATTGCTGGCCGCAATTCCTCCGCTGAAAGTACCGGATGTGCTGGTGAAAGAACCGTTTGGGAATACCGCGGGATTGTCGGGAGTAGAAGTCATTGGCGCCACCGTTGTTGTAACGACGCCCGTTGTCCGCCAGGTGAGAGATAAAGTAGTGCCCGTAACCGTGGCGTTAACCGGCGATCCTGCACCATTCAGTACCGCTGCCAGGGCATTGGTGATGTCGCCTGGCGAGGCATTGACCGCTTGACCTGCACAGATGGGATTGGTGCTAACGCCGTAACAGACAGTAGCAGTGAAGTTGGAACCTCCGTTGGGGATGGTCAGAGAAACCGTGCCCGAATCCACGACGAAATTGCTGGCTGAAGCCAGGGGATCTTCATTAAACCAACCGGGTGCGCCCGGGTTGTAATACGTGTGGTAGATGTGCTGATTTCCGCCTTCAAAGAAAAGGTTGTATATATTCGGGCCGGCCGTACCGTGACTGGAGAGAGAACTTCCTGAAGCTGCCACTACCGTTGTGTTCGCCAGCGACGTGACATCGGCGTTTACCCAAGCGGAGCCGTTCCAATATATGTCGTCGAGATGCTGATTACTCCCGAAATAGAAAATCTGCGGGGCGATCTGGTTCGTCAGCCCTGTCTGAACCGCCGCGACATTCGTGGCTCCTGAAAAGGCGGTGAAGTCGAGGGTTTGCCAAGCGCCGGCACTTCCATTCCAGTAGATGCCGTAGATGTGCTGATTCGGCCCTTCATAGAAACTCATTAGATCAATGCTTGTGCCTGTAGCAGCCGTAGTCACGGCGCTCCCTGACACGGCCAGTGCTGCACCCCCGGAGGCGATGGTGAGATCCCCCGTGAGCCAGCTCGACGTGCCGTCCCAGTTTATGTCGATCAGGTGCTGATTCGTCCCAATGTAGAACAAATAGGCCCCGCCGTTACCGCTAAACATCGCGCTTCCGAAGGAGGCTTTTACCGCCATCAACGTTGTGGCTCCGGAGAGCGCATTCAGGTCCGCATTCTGCCAGGCGTTGGCTGAAGAGTTCCAATAGACCGTGAAAAGATGCTGATTCGTGCCCTCATAGAACATCATGGGCGAGTTGGGATTGCCGGTCAGTACGGTTGACATTTTCGTGCCTGACAGGGCGGAGGCCCCGGTCAGCGCCGTCATGTCAACGTTCTGCCAGACGCTGCCGGTCCAATTCATGTCGTAAATGTGTAGGTTCGCGCCCTGATAGAACACGTGGATCACGCCATTGAGAACCGCCGCGGCGACTGAGCTACCAGCCAAGGGAAGGGCCGCTTCAGTCATGCTGGTCAAATCTTGATCGTACCAGCCTGAGCCGCTGAACCATGACATCTGGCACAAATGCTGGTTTGTATCAAAATAAAAGTCGTGAGAACTGCCATCACTCATGGTCACACTTGCAATGGCTGTTCCTGTCGCCGCAAGGTGCGGCGTACCGGCGCCCACCCAGGTCGAATTGAAAGCGCCACTGATTGTCACGCTGGCAGTAGCTTGCGATCCGGGATCTGGCCCTCCAGGTTCATCGACTTCGATAACCTGCCCCAACGCGTTAGTGATTGACTTCCGTTGCTTTCCAGATGGGTCGGCAAGGGTTGCAGAGCTTGTTGCATAAGAAGACGTGTTCTGCGCACCATCAGGAAGCAGGGTAACCGTGGGCCGGCCGAGAGCGTCAAACTGTTGCGTCGTCCAGTATTGCGCACTTCCTGTATAGGGATTACTGGACATATAAGGCCGCCCCAGTGGGTCATATTGAGTTTTTACAATGGAATACACTGCATTCGATGCATCCTCGGTAGTGCTTGTTACCGGGCGCCCGAGACCATCCATGGCAGTAATTTTTTGTATCGCGGCTGTTCCTTGGACCGGAACTGAATTTGTTACTGTTAGCGAAACATCATTGTAGGCGACGGGGAAATGGGTTCCGTCAGAACGTACCACGTCAGTAAGGCGGTCCAGATGTCCGGGGTCATTATAGGTGTATGTCGTAACCTGCTGGTTTTCATCGGTTGCGGTAGCGATTTGACCGGTCGTGAGATGGTATGTTGCACTGGTGGTGAGTTGAGGGCCGGTGGCTGGACCGCCGACAATTGAATCGGGAAAGGCATATTGAGTGGCAGAAGAGAAGTTCAGCTGCTTTTGCAGAATGCTATTGACTTTTATTTTGACCAAGTTGCCAACAGAGTCATAGCTAAAATTCTTAGTCACGCTGCCGGACGGTGTGGCGGCGTCGGTGTACGTGATTACCGATGTAGGCAAGCCACGGGTAGTATATGAGCAACCGTAGTTGGCGTCATCATGTTGCGGAGCGCCGGTTATGCAAGTGTCGTTAACAAAACCGGCTTCGTCATATTTGATATCCACCTGATATTTGATCGTGCCAGAAACGTCAGCGATTGTCTTATTTTTCAATCTGTTGATGATATTGAGCGCAACATACTGGGGATCAGGAAGATATGTCAATGTAGTTGTTCGTAGAACCGCGCCAGGAGCACCATTGCCCCAGTCGTGCTCTTTCACCACAAGCAGGTTGCCGGTAGATTTTGTTCCGGAAGCAGCGTTCGAATCGTATTGAGTTTCAACCTGGGATTGCGTCCTGCCATCCTCTAAAATTGTGGTGCGCGAAGCTGGCGTACCATTGGATGCCCATGCGGTGTTGATGGTCCTAGCTGGGGTTCCTGTTGCTGCACCCTGATATATCTGGCGGTTGGTTTCCCGTCCTAACGAGTCAAAAGTAATGACCCAGTGATTTGCGGCCGTGTCGTATGGAAGCTGCGGCGCCGTAACTGTGGTAACACCTGAAGACTGGCCTCCAGGCACACGCGAGTAGTTCCAGGCTGAATTTGTGGTGCCGTCATTGACTGTTCTGGTGAGCCCAAGAACAGTCCCATCCGCGCAATTAATGCCGTCGTTTGCTCCGTTGTACTGGTAGGTGATGGTGCCGCCTGTGGGAAGCGTCACCTGCTGAAGCCTGCCAGTGACATAGCCTGGGAAGCCAGGTGTGGGCTCATAACTGAAAAGATATTTTTGCGAGTTGGGCAAATCAATTTCCGTTACAAGACTGAGGCCGGAACTACTCGACGTAAATTCAGATATTCCCGTGCAGCCGAAGTTGGTTTTTATGTTGAACACTTGGAATTTTTTAGCTATTGTCTGGTAAGTGCCATCAACAGCAAGTCTGCTGTAATCTGTTTCCGAAGGAAGACCACTCGGACTAAAATGACTAAATGTAGTGTTTAAAACAGTCTGGCCAAGCGTATCTGTCCAGTTCAAGTTTGCATTGGGATCAACAGAGGATAGTGTCTGATTTCCGTTTACATCGGTAACGATAGGATATTGCATGAGATTCGCCGGTGTGGATGTAAAGGCAAATTTCGTCCCATCGGGTGCTCGAACGACCGGGGGCGTGCTGCTGATATCTATAAAGTAGCCGCTCGCGTCCGTCGCATAACCTGACAAAACATTTCCAAAACCGCAGTTATTGCTCGTGGCAGTCTGGAGGGGAAAAGGATGCAAGGTGCCGGCGGAATCAGTGAATGCATAGTTTTGCGTTAGGATCATTCCAGGAAACTGCAAACAGAAGCCTGGAGTTATCTTTTGATAAGTTACGAGTGCGCCACGGTCGCCAGACCAGCCATCGCCAAACCCCCATGATGTTGATGAACCTGACACCTTTGAAAAAATCACGGAATTGTAAGCCAGCGCATACTGGAACCCCATGCCCCTACCAGGATGGCTGACAATGGGTATTGTAAGATTCACGTTAAGGTTTTGCAGGTTAACAGAATCAAAATCGCCAGTCTGCAAAGAACCAAATGTAGGGGTACCTATGCCGGCGCCTTGGCCATAGCCGATCGATGGCAATGTTATAACCACTAGTAAAAATGCAATAGCTGCAGCCACGCGATAAGATTTCACGCCGAATCTCCCTAGTACTGATTAAGACCTGAGAGCACAATTTATCAGCGTGAGTTGCTGCTGTCTACTAATTTGCTATGAAGTAAAAAAGATTGCTGCGGATTTCCCATTCTGGGAACCTATCGTCGCCAAGACGAAAAAACCGCTGTGTTCTTGCGAACACAGCGGCAGAAAAAGCAACGACTTATTGTCGAGCTAGAAAGACAACTTCAAGCCGAATTCAACCACGCGAGGAGCGCCCAGATCGAATACGCCCGAGCCGGGAAGGACGCGGTTAGCATTGTGCTGCACGGAGGTTGTGCTGTTAATGGAGCCATTGCAATTATTGGTATCCGCAGGCAGGCTGGGATTGCATGGCGAGCTTGCCAAATTCAATACGCCGCTGATGGGAGCATTCGGCAAATCGAAGTTGGAATTGTTGAAGGCGTTGAACACGGAAACGCTGGGTTCAACGGCGAAACGCTCACCAAATTTACGAGGATAGCTAAATTTGAGATCGAAAGTCTTCAACCATCCCAGGCCTACCTGTCCTGGAGGCGGTGCAGCCAGTTGCTGGAAAACACCGCCCAGGGCCTGCAACTGCGCCAAGGTCATCAAGCCATTGCTGATCAGCGTTTGTCCGGCGGGTGTTGGCGTGTTAGCCACAGTTGCGTTGTAGTTTGAGATAAAGCCGGCCAGGTCGCCAACCTTTACCGAGCGGCCGAAAGCACCGAGTTTGGTGCCAGGAGCTAGGTCGCCTGCGGGATACACGCCGCTTCCGTCACCCGACCCATCGCCGGTGGCATCGCTGATAAAGATTCCGCCTGCACCGCCGCCGGGCAGAACCATGTTTGCCGGCAGTGGGCTATAGACGTGTCCCACAGCGCCGAAGCGGAAGCCTCCGGGGACGTCCATGGTACCGCCGAAAGAGAACTGATGGGTACGATCCAGACCGTTGGGTCCCAGCTGTGCATTGGGATGATTGTTGTCCACTGCGGTGTTCACAAAATCCAAGTCTTGCGCTGAACCTTCAGACCTTGACAGGGCATATGAGATAACCCAATTCATGGCCTTGATGCCGGCAAATGGATTGCGGACATTCGCCCGCAGTGAAGTTTCCAAGGCGTTATACGTGGACCTTCCTGCGGGGAAGAGCATCTGGTTCACACCAAGATTAGGGTTGATACCGCCAAAGGCTGCTACAGGACAAGGACCACCAAAGCAGACGTTCGTTCCGGAGTCGAGACCGAATCCGGCGAAATCGGCGATGGTGGCTCCATTTGTCGGATTGGTGGGGCTGATTGGGCCATGAATGCCTGGACAAGATGCAATTGCTGCATCGATCGAGGCAGCGTTACAAGCGGCCAGGGTAGCGTTAATTGCATTCTGCGCCACTGTCTTATTAAAGAACCTTACATCACCGACGTGGTTCACATCAATTGCCAGCAGAGTGTGCGTACCGACGTTTCTCAGGTAGTCGGCGTTCCAAACGACACCTTTGCCCAGCTGACGCTCAAAACCAATGTTCATCTGCACGGAACGGGGTGTCTGGTAATTGTGAGCGAACATGTTGATGCCGGTAACGCCTCCGCCGGCAGCTAACGTGTTTCCGATAAATGCGGAATTGCTCGCCGGCCCTACGGCGAGGGTTGCCGCCTGATAAGCCGCCTGCAGCTCTGCAAGCTGACTGTGGACAAGACCCATGGGCTGGCCGCAAACAGTTGTAAGGTCCACCGGTATCGGCGCGCCACCGGGCATAACGAAACCGGGGTTGGGAGCGCCTCCGGCGCAGGGCGCCTGTTCAGCCAGGAAAAGTCCCTGAGCGAGGCGACCAGGCCTATCAAACAGGTTGTTGTTAAAGATTGAGTTCTCGTAATAAAGACCAGCGCCGACTCGAATTACCGTTTTGCCGCTGCCGGTTGGATCCCATGCGATTCCAGCCGTAGGACCAAAGTTGTGTCCGGGGACGCGAACCCGGTTACCCAAGCCTTGACCCCACAAATCCAGAATGTTCCCGTTGCAAGGCGTACCGGCGGCTACAAGGCCAGCAGCCAGAGTTGGATCCAGTTGCGAGCATGGAATAGGAGGGATATCCCCGTCTGTGCGACCAGTGTCACGTACGTAGCGCACGCCGTAATTCACTGTCAGGTTAGAACGCATTTTCCAGGAATCGCCTACGTAAAACTGAATACGGTTGTCCGGACCCAGTCCGCCGCCAGGAAGCCCGAAAGCCGGCTTCTCTGAGGAGAACCCCTGGCCATTGCCCATAAAGACGAGCGAAGCAGGATAATTCAACGGGTTTGAAGCGCCTCCGGGAAAGGGTGCGTTGGCCGGATCGAAATCGCTCAGCTGCGCATTCACTGTCGGGGCCAAGGCAAAAAACTTGGCGAAGCCGCCGCCCTGGATATGGTTATAACCCATGCCGTAGCGCAAAATGTGCTTTCCAATAGTCTTACTGCCGTCGTACTTGGTCTGGGTATTTTCCTGGAAGGTCTTTTGCGGAGCCAGCAGGTTGCTGCCGGAGCAGAAGGAGTCCACACCACCGGCAAGACACGTCAAGCTTGGGCCGATGGTGATGCTGAGATCCGGCTCGGGATTGAAGACGCCGGACTTGGTGGCATCGATGATTCCATTGCGAAACTTGGTAAAGCCGAAGCGCACGGCATGGGTAAAGGACCCAGTTTGGAAGTCGATTCCTGCTGCATGAACGGGCGTGTTATTGGCATTGGTGAAGGGCTGGAAGCTGTTAGGGATAAAACCCTTGGTGCTGCTGTTTTGTTCGTAAGAGAAGCGATAAAAAGCCTTGACGTTTTCGCTGACCGTCCAATCCAGCTTGGCCACGGCTTCGGTATCGCGAAACGGCGAATTAAATCCTCCCGTGATTGACGTGAACGGACCGCCGCTGGCCACGGTTTCAGTCAGGTCCTGTTTCAGCCTTTCACCATCCAGAAAGAAGAACAGTTTGTTCTTGAAAATGGGACCGCCCAGTTCACCGCCGAAATTATTGCGTTGAAATGGAACGTCCACATTGGCAATGTTCGCGGCAATCGAGTGATCGCGGAAAAGATAAAAAGCCTGGCCATGCCATTTATTTGAGCCGGACTTTGTTACTACGTTCACGGCGCCAGAAGAAGTAAGCTCAGTGGAAAGATCGAGCGATGATTGGCTTACCTGAAATTCCGAAATCGCGCTGGCGGGGAGGTTCTGCGTGGTGGTACCGACAGTTTCATCGGAGATATCAATACCATCCACCTCAATGCGGGCGGTGCGGCCGAAGCGGCCACCAAAGGAGATCGACGAGAAACCATTCTTGGTAGGATCAAAGTTGCCGCCATCCTGAATCTGCACACCCGGCTCAAGCTGGGCCAGATCAAGAAAGTTGCGGCCGTTGATCGGGAGATTCTCAATCTGTTCCGTGCTGAGGACGCCCTGTACGGTCGCTTGCTCAGTGTTCACTGCAACGGCCGATCCGGTGACTTCTACAACTTCTGTCGATTGGCCGAGTGTCAACTTTGTGCTCCCGGAAGCAATGTTGCCGACCTGAACCGGAACATTGAGCACCTGGGTCTGAAATCCCTTGGCTTCGATACGGACTGTATAAACGCCGGGGATTAGCGCGCCGGATGCGTATGTACCGGATGCTGAACTGGTGAGCTTACTCGTCTGCCCGGTGGCTTGGTTTGTGATGGTAACGGCCGCATTAGGAACAACGGCGCCGTTTGGATCGGTTACTGTGCCCTGAATGCTGCCGGTGGCGATTGTCGATTGTGCGCCTGCCGGCAGCAGGCTAAAGGTGGTAAAGCAAACACATAAGATAAAGGCAAACCAGAATCTCGGGCTTTTCATTATTTTTTCTCCTGTCAGTTTAGGGCCCACCGTCAAATCGGGCCTGGGGATAACCAATGGAGCCGGGAGTACAGCCAAACGTGAATGAACCATCCAACGGAAAAGATCGATGTCATACGGTTACGCATCTCGTGCATGCATGAGCCATGCCAGGATCACAAAACCGGCAAACGTTTGAAACCAAAGACAAAAATATTTCCTACTCGGGGAAACATCTTATCAAGATATCAATACTCATAGCCAGAGTCACAGAATTCTACGGATTCACATAATCCAGGGTGCCCGGCTGGTTATTACCGGGCCAGCGATTTGCGCCAGTGTGATAACCCACTCGAACCTCCAAAATCATTTGCGGAAGCGCTGCGCCTCTGGCACGGCGTCTTCAACTTCGGGAATGTTCCGCCGCTTGCGCGGCTCAGGGGTGGCGTGGGTGTGGGTGTGGGCTGGGCGGCCGCCTCGATGGATTGGGCAGCGGGAGGGGACAGCTGGAACTCTGCTGGGTAACGAACCGCAAAGAGATCGGGCCTGTCCCCAGGAACAAGATCAAGAAATATATGCCAACCATCATTAACTAGATTGTGGCGGGGAGGCCGAGGTACGAAACGGTAAAAAAACAACCTTTATTGCTGGATCGGCAAATCATCCAGGCGAAGTACGATCTGAGTTCCGCTTTTTAAATCGATGTTCTGGCCAACCGCAATAACGACCGGTACTGACGTGGCATTGCTGAGACCCAAACCAGGCATTCCGAACACCCCGTGGTTCCCTGCGCTCAACGCTCCTTGAGAGACCGCTTCCTGGGGATGAGCGTGCTCGGCATCGTAGTGCGATTGTTGACGTGCCGTAAGGCCCTTCATACTGCCCCTGGTGTGGCGGGAATCGGCCATAGAAGTGGGAGCGTTGGTGTGGTCGGGAGACGCCAGACCTCCGTTTACGGGATGCCCGCTCACTGCTCCACCATAAGTTGATGAAGACATAATCGCTTCCAGCCGTAGGTTTGAGAGGGGAGGCGCCAAAGCCTGAATGAACCCATGGACGGACAGAACGCCGCTTCCCTTGAGTTCTCCGCGGTCAAAAACCATCCCCAGACGCGATCTGGGCTCTGTTTTTGTAAACGGCATCACGTCTGAGACATGTCCAATAAACTTAGAACCTCGGCGGACTACCACCTTACCTGCTGAGACCAGATCCTGGATTACCGTGACCGTCACTTCGTCTCCAATCCTGGCGTTTTTTGTATTTACGTCCTTGTTGATCAGGGCAACCAGGGTAAGACTTGAAGCGGAAATCGACGGCGAGGCCGGCTGCGGCACCGGCGAAATCTGGCCTATTGCGTATGCCGTACTAAAACATGCAATGGAGGCTAGCAGACAAACTCTCATAATAGATCCCCTGGGAATTTCGCGGATTATAGCTCCATCTGGACACCACGGAGCAAAACTATTTTTCACGAAAACGAGCCACCAGGCCGACCGCCTGATGCACAAATGCATGTTTGGAAAGTGTCTTTCGGAATTGGAAGTGAAAAAAAGGAGCAGCCCTCAGGAAGAGAGCTGCTCTTAAGAAGATACTGTTTGAAGTTCTAAAACTTAAATTCAGCCTTCAATTGGATCAGTCGCGGCGAGGCGTCCCCGCCGAGGAAGGAGCCAAGAATGCTGGTGGGAGTGTTGACAGTGGATACGATTGTTCCAAACGATCCACCATTTATAGGATCAGCACTGCCGGCGGCAATATCACCGATCGGCTGGTCGAAGTTGGGATGATTGAACAAGTTAAAGAACTGGACACCGACCCCCAAGCTCGCCTTTTCACCCAGTTTGGTGTTCTTCATCACTGTAAGATCGGTGTCAAAGAAGTTAGGTCCACGGAACTGATTGCGGGCCTGGTTAACCGCCACACTGGTAGGCGAAGCGAAGCTGGCGAAGTTCAAGCAAGGAGGCGGCGGGTTGCCGGTCGCGGGATCAGGAGTAGCATTCGGTCTGCCGCACGAACCCGATGTAGTGGGGCCTACCACGTCGGCAAGTATCGTGCCACCGTAGTTTTGTCCATTCAGAGTCGCTGATGCGTTGCCGTCAATGACGCTAAATGGCAGACCGCTGCGGGAAAATACCGTTCCTGAGACCGTCCAACCACCAAAGACCGCATTGGGACCCCATTTAAAGAGATGGCGGAGCGAGTCACTCCACACATAATTGGCGCTGAAATAATGGCGAACGTCGTAATCGGAATTGCCATAATTCTGGCGGATGTTAAAAGGATTTACCGGATTCAAGATGCTGACGTTGGTATTGTCGTTGAACGGCAGGAGGCCACCATTGGAAATTTCATCCAGAGCGTGACTCCAGGTGTAATTCAACTGGAAGGCAAAGCCGCGGTTGAAATTGTGCCGGAAGCTCGTAACCAAGCCGTTATAGTTTGAAACGGCAATGCTCTGGACCTGAGTAACCGTGCTAAATCGGGGATCTGGCGCAGCCGCCGGCAATCCGCCAAAGCCAAATGCATTCACGCCGCTATTGAGGGCCGCCTCAAAAATGCCGTGATTGCCAACATAATTAACACTAAATACAGAATTCCAGCCGAGATCCTGTTCTACTTGCAGGTTCCATTCCTGATAGCGTGGCTGACGGATTGTTGGATCCGACGCGGTAATTGTTGGAGGAGAGAAGAATGGGTTGGTTGCCTGTATCGAAGCTAATGTACCACCACTGGCAAAGGCATTGAGAAACGACGTATTCGCTCCTGATGCCAGTTGGAACACATTGCCTGAGCTTGCCGGTGACAACGCGCCAGCCACCTGGAACGAATTCAGGACTGGAGGGTTGGAAGAGAAGTTGTCCACCAGAACTGCGGGGAATGAATCACCGAAGATGCCGATCCCGCCGCGAAGTACCGTCTTGTTATTCGAGAATGGGCTGAAGGTGAAGCCCAAACGCGGCTGCCACACCACGCCGTCAGTAGATGGATAAGCCTGATGCAGGCCCGTCCTGATAGCCTGATTGTAAGGAATGTTGGGGTCATGAACCAGTGAGGTGAATGGCACCGCCAATTCCGCAAAACAGTTGGTCTGGCACACGGGGTTCGAGTTGTGGTCCAAGCGCAAAGCCAACGTTAGTTTGAGTTTGTCGGTCACCCTCCACTCATCTTGTCCGTAAAAACCAAGCCCGTAGAGTGCAATGGGTTGGCTCTGCCTGGTTGGGAAATTTTGCTGGAAGAAATCAACTTGACCGTTGACGAAAGAGTCCACACTAGTAATGGCTTCACCGCTGGTGAAAATACCATAATCAAAGTCGGTCACATCATTGCGATGGTAATTTACACCGAACTTAAATGTGTGCTTGCCTCTCGTTGTAGAGTAATCATCCACAACCTGGTATTGCGTCACATTGCGCCCTTGCGGGAAGTCGAAATTGATGCCGCCGAGGCGTGAAAAACCGCCGCTGAACGCGAGTGTTGTGGGAAATATTGAAAGAGCAGCCTGCCGGTTCGGGTTATCAAAAACAGCGGTGTACCATTGCCCGGACAATTTAAACTCGTTCACAGCATTGGAGCCAAAAAGGTGGGTCTCACTGAGCTGACCCTGGTATTCCGGCTGCGTGCTCTGGGTGTTAAAAGCGGGATTGATGGGATCGGTAAATGTTGCCTGTACGCCCCGGTCAGTCTGGACGCGGCCAAAAAGGCTGTCTTTGTCGCTAAACTTCTGGTCAATTCGCAAAGACATCTGATATTCATGCGTGAAGTTATTCTGCGTTGTTTGCAGGCGGTTGAAACAGGGGCCGACCAAAGTTAGGACCGTGAGCGTGCTGCAATTACCGGTACCAATCTGCGATCCGTGAACCGCGTTATACAAGCTGAAAATGTTTTGATAGAACGGTATTGCTGCGGGGTCCGCCCCGGCCAGGTTGGCCAGAGTTGCGGCCTGGAACTCAGCGGTCGGAATTCTGACCTGGGATGCGGTTGGAATAATTACGCGCAAGCCTTCATAGTTGAAGAAAAAGAATGTTTTATCCTTCTTAATCGGCCCGCCAAAAGAAGCAGCCCATTGGTTGACATTGTCAAAAGGCCTTGGGGTTGAAGGAGAGCCCGCGATTGCCAAATTATTCAAATAATCATTGGCGTTCATGACCCTGCCGTTCCAGAAGTAAATGGCATTTCCGTGAAATGAATTTTCTCCGGACTTGCTTACGTAATTCACCTGTGAACCGGCCAATTGGCCGTATTGACCCGAATACCCGTTGTTGGTGACTGTAGCTTCCTGGACGTCATTGATGCCCAGCAACAGGTTTGTAGCACCGGAATTGTTCAGGTTCAAGAATGGATCGTTGTCATTCTGGCCATTCAAGGTAAAAAGGTTTGATGTCCCGGGAAGACCATAGGTAGAAAAATTGCCAAAGCCTCCCTGGGTATTCATGATTGCGCCTGGAGCGGTCTGCGCGACGGCGCTCAGATCATTGCCGGGATTAGGTACCAGCGATATCTGCTGATTGCTGAACTGAGTGGACATATCGGCATTGTCAAGCTGCAATGCGCTTGTGGTGACCTCAACAGTTGTACTTGCGGTGGTTAATGTCATTCCGATATTTGCTGTTGCTACTTGTCCAATACCTACCTGAACCTTGCGGCTGGCAGCTTGCAATCCTGCCGAGGTCGCCGCTACGGTGTAGCTCCCAGGCTTGAGAAAAGAGAAACGATAAACCCCTTGCCCGTTGGAAGTAGTTGTATGGGTTTCACCTGTCGCGTCACTGACGGCTGTCACCTGGGCATTTGGAACGACTGCCCCGCTGGGATCAGTGACAACACCTGAAATATCTCCGGACGTGATCGACTGTGAAACGGCAAGCACCGAACAAACGAACACGAATAACAACAATCTGGAGAAATGTTTCATTTTCGAAAATCCTTTCTAATATTTGTTTAAGAACTTATTCTTTGGCACAACTGACTTCTTACTTTGCGTGCTTCTTACCTGCGTGAAGAGCCATTAAAATGAAGCCCTCATCCTTCTCAGGAATAGCTGGAACTAAGGCTTGGCCAAAAGAAGATTTGGTTGCGAATCTCATGAGTTTCATCAGCTTTGCTGCTCTTTGGCTTAATAAAACCTATGATCTTGCGCCGACCCCAATTCAATCAGCTAAGTACTGAGCCTTGCACTAAGGCTTCCATACTAGTTGGCATTTTTAAATGCTTGAAAATAAATAATTTATTTTCGTAGAGGACTCAAAATGAGGATCTCTGGCTATTTACTTTCATAGGAATGAGGAGCTCTGGCTATTTATTTTCATAAGTTAATAAATTGAGAGTTGATGTGGATTTTTCCTGCAGCTTCTTACGACATCAGCCGCTTGTTCTCTCCTGTGGTTTATGCGCGATTTGCGCGCCAGTGATTCGGTGTGATAACTTCCGCTCCGACAACTCTTACGGAAGGTCTATACCAGGAGAAAACTAATGATGCCACTGATTGTGATCGGGATAGTGGTCGTGGGCGCAATCTTCATTCTGGCCGGCATGTACAACAGCCTGGTGCAGCTGCGGGTGCGCGCGGATTCAGCATGGTCAGACATTGACGTGCAGCTCAAGCGCCGCCACGATCTGATTCCCAACCTGGTGGAAACCGTAAAAGGCTACGCCGCACATGAAAAAGGGACGTTCGAGAACATTGCCAAATTCCGCTCACAGGCCATGCAGGCTACAACGCCGGCAGACAAGGCGCAGGCGGAAAGCCAGCTTTCCGGTGCGCTGAAGAGCCTGTTCGCCGTAGCGGAAAATTATCCTGAGCTAAAAGCGTCAGAGCAGTTCACGGGATTGCAGAGTTCGCTCAACTCGATTGAAGACAACATTCAGAATGCGCGGCGTTACTACAACGCGGTGGTGCGCGACTTCAACACCCGCGTCCAATCATTTCCGACAAATATCATCGCGGGAATGTTCGGCTTCCATGCGCGACAGTTCTTTGAAATGGAAACACCCGCTGACCGCGAAAACGTGGCCGTAAAATTCTAAGCCAAGTGAAATTTACAGGCCATACCCGAAGCCGGGCCTTTGCTGCCGCACAAATCCTGGCAGTGCTGCTGCTGGTTTTCAGCCTGCCGGCGTGGGCACGCAGTTATCACATTGCCAAATTCAACAGCAACATCCACGTGCAAGAAGATGGTTCAGCTCGCGTTGAAGAACAGATCACGTTTGTTTTCTTCGGCGCTTACCAGGGAATTTATCGCGACATCCCGGTGGATTATCCCGGCCCCAGCGGCTCCAACTACACGCTTTTCATTAAGGTCTTGTCCGTCACCGATGAAAGCGGCGACAAGCTTAAATATGAGAAGAAGACCAGCAATGGCTTTCTCCATTTAAAGATTTATGTGCCTGGCGCGACGGACGCAACGCGCACGGTGAACATTGAGTATTCCCTGGACAACGCCACGCGATTTTTTGAAGACCACGATGAGTTCTACTGGAACGTGACCGGCAATGACTGGCCGGTGCCGATTGAGCAGGCATCGGCGACCATTTACTTTCCGCCGGAGACCAGCGGCAAGCTGCGCGCCCAGGCATTTGAAGGCATTTACGGATCTTCACAGCACGCGTCAGCCTCTGTGAACGGACCCAGCGCCAGCGTAGAAAGCAGAGACACGTTGCCGATGCGTGGCGGACTTACGGCTGACATTTACATTGAAAAAGGCGTATTGCACCAGCCCGGCGCGATCACGCGGTTTTTCAGGTTTGTGCGCAGCAATCCTGCGCTCACGCTTCCATTGTGGGCTTTTGCCGTGATGTTTTGCATGTGGTGGATGAAAGGCCGTGATCCGGATCCAGGAATGTCCGTGGCCCCCATGTATGGGCCGCCGGAAAAAATGGGGCCTGCTGAAGTGGGCACGTTGATTGATGGCAGCGTCGATCCGCGCGATATCACTTCCGTCCTAGTCGATATGGCGGTGCGCGGCTACGTAAAGATCGTGGAGACGCAGCACAAAGGCTTTCTTTCTTCGACCAAGGATTATGAGTTCCACCTGCTGAAAGATCCCAGCCAATGGAATGACCTTACCGATTATGAGCGCGCGATGCTGCAGCAGGTCTTTTCCGGCGGACAGATAACTTTGCTTTCCAATCTCCGCAACAACTTTTATACCGCGCTGCCGATGATCAAGAGCGAAATCATGAGCGCGCTGAAATCTAAAGGCATGTACACGGTTGATCCGGACTCGGCCACGGGATATCTGGTATTAGGTTTTTTGATGGTGGCGCTGCCATACGTTGCCCTGCAGGTGCTGGGCATTGCCGATTTCCTGAGCTCCGTTCCAATGGTCATTGGCGGTGGATTGATTGCCGTGGCGATCATTCTGATTATCGGCAGACAGCTTACTGCAACCAGCCTGAAAGGCGCGCGCACTCAGGTACAGATCAAGGGCTTCCAGGAATTTATGAATCGCGTAGACGCCGACCGGCTGAAACGCATGCCGCCGGACACGTTTGAAAAATTCCTGCCCTATGCCATGGCGCTGGGCGTGGAACATCGCTGGGCCAAGGCTTTTGAAGGCATCATCCAGAACCCGCCCACGTGGTATCAGTCTTCTGACGGGCGTATGTTCAGCACTTTGTATTTTGTGAACAGCCTGGGCTACATGGCCACGACGGCCAGTTCGACGTTTGTATCTGCTCCGCGAGCCAGCTCCAGCGGATCGGGATGGAGTGGCGGCGGTGGCGGCGGCTTTTCCGGCGGTGGGTTTGGCGGCGGTGGCGGCGGAGCGTTCTGAGGAATTGCCAAACTCGAAAAGCAAAATCTCACCACGCAGGCGCGGAGACACGGAGAAAACCAGGCCAGATTCCAAGATCGCCGAAATTGCCAAACATTGCCAAGATTGAAATCCAGGGGGCTGGTTCCCTGCTCTTAAGCTCACCACTTATATAGTTTCTGTGCCTGGAATATCCAGATGACCCTGAAGTTCAGCGGAGCCGATCCTTCGGCCTCGCGGAAACCCTATACGGCACGCCAGAGCGACTCGCTGCTCGGCCTCAGGATAGCGTATCGCGGCGGGTAGGGAGCGTAGAGAAAGATCATGTAATCGTTCATCATGCGCCCGTTAGCTCGGAATGTGAATGACCAAATCAATCTGGCAAGGTATGGGTGAGCCATCGCGCTTGGCGGGGACATAAGTAAATTCACGAATGGCTGAAAGCAGTTTTTGCTCAACCTTGGGAGTTGCCATTCCAGAAGTCAGCCGCGCATCAGCTACGCGGCCATCGATATTGATGGTGACTTCCACGATCAGATATTGTTCGAAACGCGGCGGAAGATCGTCAGCCGAAATGGTTGGAATGACTCCCGAAGTCTGAACCGCGAGCTGGTAGTTAATTGTGGAGAACCCGTAGGTCAGGCGCTGCTTGATCCCCATCATCAATCCAGCGGTCGCCTGTTTTGCGTGGGCCCGGATAATCTCCACTCCGGCAGCATCCCCCTCAACACTCGGATTCGGTATGCGCGCCTTCTTTTTACTGTGTGGCTGGTGAAACGGGCTGGGACGTGGCGCACCTTTTGGAGGTGCATAAGCCACCTGAGCTGCCCCAGAGCTTGTTTGAACCACTTCAAATTTAGTTGGGACAATGT
>Ga0134125_10002438_pt1 | contig 22080 bp, 12 predicted proteins | sample KB31751_FD_96464 | JGI IMG/M metagenome (GOLD analysis project Ga0134125, IMG submission 96464) | Terrestrial soil microbial communities with excess Nitrogen fertilizer from Kellogg Biological Station, Michigan, USA - KB3-175-1 | ecosystem: Environmental > Terrestrial > Soil > Unclassified ... | reverse complement strand
GAACCAACTGAGGGAGCTGCCGGAGTCGCTGAGCCAACTCACGCAGTTGCAGAGTCTGTCACTCTCCGGGAACCAACTGAGGGAGCTGCCGGAGTCGCTGAGCCAACTCACGCAGTTGCAGAGCCTGTACCTCAACGGCAACGAACTGACGGAATTGCCGGAGTCGCTGGCGTATCTCACCAAACTCCAACATCTCTACCTGCATAACAATCCGGCGCTCGGAATACCAGAAGATGCTTTAGGTCCAAATTGGCAGTCGGTGGTGAAAAATGAGGCTCAAGCCAAGCCCCCGAAAGAAATTCTCGATTACTACTTCGCCACGCGCGGCGAAGCGGGCGTGGCGCTCAGGGAGATGAAGCTCATTGTGGTGGGCTGGGGAAAAGCGGGTAAGACTACACTGGTAAAGCGCCTGGACCGCCAGGCAATGGATCCCACGGAGCCAGAGACGCACGGCATTATGATTCAGCCACTCGTGCTTCACTGCAGTGACGGAGACCTGAAAGCAAGGGTCTGGGACTTCGGTGGGCAGCACGTGCTGCATGCGATGCACGAGTTTTTCCTCACCGCGCGCAGCCTCTATCTGCTGGTTGTCGAGCAGCGCGGTGACCGCGCGGAAGCCGAAGCGAAATACTGGTTGCAACTCATCCGCAGCTACGCGCCAAATGCGCCGGTGGTCGTGGCGTTGAACAAGAGCCACTGCGTGGAGCGACCGCTCGATAAAGAATCGCTGGAGAAGATTTATGGACCCATCATCGCCTGGGTGCCGACGGAATGTTTGCCTGAGGCGGACTGTCCCGGCGCCGATGCGAGTATCGAGCGATTACGAACCGCCCTCACCCTCGCGGCAGAAGCGCCCAATATGCCGGAGCCACGCAAGCGCTTCCCGAAGAAGTGGGTGGCAATCAAGGACTGGCTGGAGAAGCTCGACGAGGAGGGCAAGAACTATCTCGATTATGAAGTCTTCGCCAATGAATGTGCGCAGCGAGGCGAGCCGGATCCGCAGAAGCAGGCAGAGGTCGCGGCGCTCATGCATGACCTCGGCGTAGCTATGAACTACGCCCGCGACGAGCGCCTGCGCGACACGACGGTGTTGCGTCCGGATTGGCTGGCTAATGGTATTTATGCAGTACTGCGCGCAAATCTTTTCCGACCCGGAAAACCACTGGCGCCGGACGCGGTGCTAACCGCGCCGAAGCTCAGCGAAATCTACTCCGTAGCCGCGCAGAAACCAGTGGAGATGCTGAGATCCGAAGACTACCCTGCGGAAAAATGTGAGTTCCTGCTGCGACTGATGAATCTTTTCCAACTCAGTTTCCCACTCAATGAGGACGGTACCGAGCAGCTTTGCCCCACTCTGCTGGGCGCAGAACCGCCACCGCAAACCGACGAACCAAACGATGGCGATAGAGTGCAGCTGCGTTACGAATTTGCCGTAGTGCCGGCGCCATTACTGCCGCGTTTCATAGTGCGGACCTTTTCACTCATTGCGCAGAAAAAGCTCTGGCAGCGTGGGGTGATTCTGCGTTACCCGGGCGCGCGAGCCAGGGTGTGGACCACGCCGGAGGAAAAATATCTTTTCGCAACTGTGGCTGGGCCGGATGGAGATCGAACCGAACTGCTCTCGATTATTCGCGGGACGCTGAACGAGCTCTTCAATGAATACCGGAATCTCCAGGTGACGGAGCAACACTGGTTCGATGGTCAATGGGTGCCGCGCCAAACACTCGAAAAATTCGGCGTGCTGGAACTGGAATGGGAGGAACGCATCGGGGCAAAGGAGGAGCGCATATGAAGTCCCCGGTGCGCGTCTTTGTGAGTTACTCACACAAGGATGCCTATTGGATGGATACGTTGATGCCGTTGCTGCGCTTCCCTCGAGTGCGGGTAAAGACATGGAATGACAAGGAGATTAAGCCCGGCTTGCGCTGGGATAAGGAGATCAGGGAGGCGCTGGCGGAGATGCATGTCTTCATCCCGCTGGTTTCGGTGAACTTTGCTGTATCAACGTACATCTCCAAGGTGGAGTCGCCGCTGGCGAAGAAGCGCTATGACAACGGTGAGATCGAAGTAGTGCCGGTCCTGGTGCATGATCCTGGCAAGGACGAGTGTGGCTGGCTCATGGAAATTCAGCGTGTGCCACCGGGCGTAAAGTCGTGGGCGGAGGTGCTGCACGACTTCCAGGTGCACGACATGGCGCTAGCCCCAATTCGCGATGGCATCAAAGCTGTCGTGGAACGTGCACTTCAACGCAACAATGCGTCATGAGCCTTTCGCCCGCCCTGATCACCTTCGTCGCGTGAGCGACGAATGAATGGTGAATCGCCCACAACTTTCTTGCATCGCGTTGCCTTTGTTTCTTGTAGGGGCGGACCTGTGTGTCCGCCCCGCGTTGAATCGCACCGGCCCAGGGCGGACACCAGGTCCACACCTACAAGGACTTCCCAGCAACCGCCCCTAACCAGACACCAAAACGAGTTTTAGATTTGTTCTTCAAATGAGGACGAAAGTTCTCAACTGAGGCTGTCCTCAACGAGGAGCCAAGGAATGAATTATCGCTATGGCTCTGACGCGAGTTTCCAACATATAATCCTCACGCAATTTCCGTAATCATGTCGTAGTCGCCTTCTTAGGCTCACCGCCACCGTTCGCAGCCTTACACGATGAGCAAACCCGGCCAACTCACGGCGATGATCAGCAGCACGTCGATTGATTTACCGGCCCATCGGCAGCAGGCTATTGATGCCTGCCTTCGCCAGGACGTTTTTCCTATCGCAATGGAGCACCTTCCGGCGAGCGATGCCGACGCAATCCGAGTTTCTTTGGAAATGGTGGATAAGGCGGATATTTACATCGGCGTCTATGGATGGCGTTACGGTCACATACCGCAAGACCATGACATCTCAATCACGGAGATGGAGTTAAACCGCGCAGTCGAACGAGGCATCCCGATACTTGTTTTCCTGATGCACGACAACCACCCACTCGAATCGCGCAACATGGTCGAAGCCGACGCCACCGCTCAGCTTAAGTTGGAGGCTTTGAAGAAGCGCGCTTCAACCGGTCGGGGACACTTAGAGTTTCAATCCGCCGTCGAGCTTCGAAGTCATATAATCCAGTCACTGTCCGCTCTGGTGCCTCAACTGAAGGCTACAGCTGGAGAAACGAAGGTTCCCGATTTCCATCCGCCAAACATAATACCCAAACCTCCTAAGCCTTACATCGCACACCCCTACTCGTTGCTGGAGACGAAAGATGTAGTGGGTCGTCAGGCTGAGTTGAATCTCCTCACGGATTGGGTCACGACGAATCGGCAGGTGCCTGCTCACACGCGCATTTTCAACTTGGTGGCCATCGGCGGCATGGGTAAGAGCGCGCTTACCTGGAAATGGTTCAACGATATCGCGCCAAACGAACTGCCGAATCTTGCTGGGCACATGTGGTGGAGCTTTTATGAGAGCGATGCACACTGGGTTAACTTCATCATCCGCGCCCTCGTCTATGTTTCAGGATTATCCGAAAAAGAAGTTCGCGAAATGAAATCGCCTGAGCGCGAAAACCGGCTCTGGAACATCCTCGACCAGCAACCCTTCCTGATCGTTCTCGACGGATTGGAGCGCATCCTGCTCGCTTATGCGCGCATGGATGCCGCGCAAATGCTCGACGATGATCTCGATCTGGAAACCGCTCACGAAGAAAGAATGTTCGCCGGCATTCCGGAAAACATACGCGAAACTTACCTACAAAAGCATCGCCTCCGTCAGTGCATTGATGCTAACGCCGGGCGGTTTCTGCGACGGCTTGCTACCATCCGCGCTTCACGCATTCTTGTTACGACTCGCCTTTACCCCGCCGAGCTTCAGACCGTGACGGCCCAACCTTTGCGAGGCTGCGATGTTCAGTTTTTAAGGGGCCTCAGTGATGATGACGCTATCAATCTATGGCGCGAATTTGAGGTGACCGGGTCGCGGGATCAACTCCTGAAGATTTTCAACGCCTTCGGCAACTACCCGCTCTTGATTCGAGCACTTGCTGGAGAAATCGCAGAGTACAAACCTGCTCCGGGTAATTTCGATCAATGGATTGCTGAGAATTCTGATTTCAATCCCGGCGACCTCGACTTAAAAAACGCCAAGACCCATGTTCTCCAATTCGCGCTCCGTGGTCTCCGAGCCGATCATCGCAAAGTCCTCCATACCATCGCCGCTTTCCGCATGCCCGCTACCTGGGACACGCTGTGTGCGCTATTGGTTGAACGGGAGCGCAACCTTGAGACGCCGCAAGCACCAGTTAAAAAGAACGAGGGAAAGCGGTCCAAACGTCGCGCCCTCAAAACCTGTCACACCGATTCTGTCCTCGACGTAATCCTCACCGAACTTGAAGACCGCGGCTTAGTTGGCTGGGACAAGAAAGCCAACCGCTACGACCTTCATCCCATTGTTCGCGGTGTTGTTTGGCAGGCTATCGATGGCAAATCCCGAAAGGGAATCTATTCCGATCTCCGCAACTACTTCGACGCCGTGCCCAGACCACCGGCATATCTCGATGTAGGAAGCCTCGAGGATCTCACGCCGGCAATCGAACTTTACCAATCCCTGATTGGCCTCGAACGCTATCGCGATGCATTCTACCTTTTCAGCAAACACTTGGACGAGGCCACTCTCTATCGCTTTAGCGCCAGCCGCCAGCGCGCCGAACTTTTGGAACCCCTTTTCCCCGATGGGATCGGGAACCCGCCTCGCTTGCAAGCGGCCGGAGATCAGAGTTACACCCTCAATTCGCTGGCGGCGGCTTACGTTCTTCGCGGTGAGCCCGGCCGTGCCGTTCTTCTTTTCCGCCGTGCCGTCGAAATCTCCGAGCGCGAAAACGACCCTACGAATGCCGCCATTTATTTGGCTAATCTTTCCTACTCCCTGTCGTTTTCTGGGGATTTCCGCAAGGCCGACTCTGCTAGCCAGCGGGCCATTCAGTTGGGCCGCGAGCATCAGCACCGCTATTCGGAAGGATTGGGAGAGCAGCAGCGGGGACTTAATCTGGCCCTTTGCGGCGTCCGCACCGCATCGGAAATCGTCCTCAAGCGTTACCTGAAAATCTCGAAGTGGGGGAAAAATCAACAAGGCGAGGGCCTTGTCAGCGCCCTCCTCGCCGAGAGCCGCCTCTGGTTCGTCGAACCCAACCGTGCTCTTCCCCTTGCTCAACGCGCCTGGGAACTTGCCGGAGTCAAGCGCTACGAAGTCGACTTCATCCGCGCCGCGCGTCTTCACGGCACCACCGCGCTCGGTCTGAACGACTTGGATACCGCCGCCGAGCGCCTCCAGCACGCGCTCACCCGCGCCCGCGCGGTCAGTCGCCTCGAAGAAGAACTCCCCACACTCACCGCGCAGGCCGAACTCCACCGGCGCAAAAACGAACCCTCCATCGCCCGCGAACTCCTCAATCAGGTTTGGGATGCCGCCGAACGCGGCCCGTATCCCATCTTCCACTCCGACGCCTTGAACGTGCTCGCGCAGATCGAACGTGACGAAGGTAACCACAAAGCCGCCATCGCCGCCGCTACGAAAGCGTACACGCTGGCTTGGTGCGACGGTATATCTGCGGATGGCAAAGTGTGCTACGCATATCACTACGGACTCACTAATGCGCACAAGCATCTTCAGGAACTCGGCGCGCCCGAGCCACAGCTTCCGCCGTTCGATGAATCGAAGTTCGAGCCGATGCCAGATGTGGAGTTGAATCCCAAAGACGAGTTCTGGGTAGACCCGGACACGCTCGAGGGCTGATCATCCGTGAAGAATGAGGTGCTAAAGCATTAGCGAGAAGGACGCTAAAGCGCCCTTGATGGATATGACGAGGAACGGAGCTAGTTCTAGTTAGGCGCAACCCAGCCCTAAAGGGCTGGGCTAGTAACCCGTAGCGGGCAAGCCGCGTGAACGCGGCTGAAGAACGCATCTATGAAAAGTGCCTCAATTAGGAGCGGCCTCAATTGAAAAACGCATCAATGAAGAGCGCATCAATGATTCGAAACCGGTTCCGGTTCTCGAATCAAGATGTATTCCACTAAACTGTCTAATCCGAATGCTGCGTTCTCGTCAGATTTAGCAACTACAAATCGCGGTCAGTCACTGAAAAAATCCGAGTGCCTATGATCCGAGACCAGTAAATATTGCTCGCTGTCGTTCACTGAAACAATTATGTTCCCAAAGATCTTGATGAAACGTGCTTTCGCGGTCTTGTCTGCAACTGTGATTGCCGCACTCTTTCTCATACCTACGGCGGCGCACTCTGGGGCGGAAACGATTGTCGCACTCCAACAAGCGGCGCAAGCGCCAACTCATGCGGACCTTTTGCGAGGTGAGTATGGGCGGTATCGGGCGAATAATGATCTGCTGAGTTATCACCTGGATGTGCGGATTGATCCGGAGAAGAAGACGATCACAGGGAAGAATACGATCCGGTTCAAGATGCTGAAGGATGATAATCGGATTCAGCTGGACCTGTATGACAACTTGAGTGTGGATAAGATTGATCTGGCTGGGACCGTGCAGTTGGCGAGACTCGGCAAAGAGCAAAGGGCAGGGGGTAAAGTCGCTATTGGATCTTACAATGGATTGAACCGGAGCTCGGATTGGGGAGCTCAAATAACGCAAAAGCGGATCTCAGAATTCAGATCTCAGAATTCAGATCACAGATCTCAGAATGCAGATCTCAGATTTGAGAGCTCGGATCAAAGGACGGCGCCGCAGAATGCGAGGACGCCGTTGAAATACGAGCGTGACTCAGGTGCGGTGTTCGTAGACTTTCCGGAGCTTCTCAAAGCGGGTCGTGTTTACGAGATCGATTTTTACTATTCCGGCACTCCGCAGCAGATCGGTCGCTTTGGTGGCTTCACATTCGGAAAAGACCCCGCCGGTCGTCCGTGGGTCTTCACAGCCTGCGAAGGCGAGGGCTCGAGCATCTGGTGGCCCAACAAAGATCAGTGGAAAGACGAAGTCGAGTCGATGCGTATCAGCGTCGCCATCCCTAACGATCTCGTCGATGTGTCCAATGGAAAGTTCCTAGGCAAGCAGAACCTTGGCGATGGCTACACGCGTTGGGATTGGCAGATTAACTATCCGATTAACAATTACAACGTCTCAGTGAACATCGGTAAGTACGAACACTTTTCCGATCGCTTGAAAGATGTGCCGCTCGATTTCTACGCGCTGCCAGAGGATTTGGAAAAGGCAAAGAAACAGTTTGCCCAGGCGAAGGGAATGATTGAGGCCTTTCAACATTACTTCGGTGAGTATCCATTCAAGAAAGACGGCTACAAGCTGGTACAGGTGCCCTACACCGGGATGGAGCACCAGAGCGCGGTCACGTACGGCAATCGCTTCGAGAACGGTTATTACGGTCGCGACTGGACCGGAGTCAAAATCAGTCCACGTTTCGACTTCATCATCATTCACGAGAGCGGTCATGAGTGGTTCGGCAACAGCGTCAGCGCTGCCGACACGTCTGACATGTGGATACATGAAGGCTGGACGACATATCTCGAATGCTTGTACGTCGAGTATCACTATGGCCGCGAAGACGCGCTCAAATACGTGAACGGCTACAAAACGAAAGTCCGCAATAAAGCTCCGATCATTGGTCCTCGCGGTGTGCGCTTTGAGCCTAAATCAGACGATCAGTATTTCAAAGGCGCTTTATTCCTCAACACGCTGCGCAGCGTCGTGAACGACGATAAGCGCTGGTGGGCGCTAATTCGCGATGTCTACCAGCATTTCAAGTATCAAAACATCATGACCGAAGACATGGTTGCGTATTTCAATCAAAAGACCGGAATGAACTTAACGCCAGTCTTCGATCAATACCTGCGACACACGGCTCTGCCCGTGCTTGAGCTTAAGTTTGCGCAAGGTTCAGTGTCTTACCGTTGGCAAGTAGATGAGCCTAACTTCGCAATGCCTGTGAGCGTTGGTGAGAAAGGTCACTGGCAGATGCTCAAGCCTACGACTCAGTGGCAGACGATGAAAACCAGCGTGTCGAAAGAGCAATTCGAAGTGGCGACGGATTTGTTCTACATCGAAGTGAGTAAGCTCTAAAAGCAAAAGAGTCAGAACCGAAAGCGGTAGCGGCCGGGTATGATTCTTTTATTGATCAATCTGGCGTGATCGGACCCGGTCGCTACCGCTCCCGGTTCTGACTGGGGCGCTATGTTAAGATCCATGGATGCAGCTTGAGTGGATCGAGGCGCACAACTTTCGCAACTTAAGCGGCAGGGTTCATTGGGGACCTGGATTCAACATCATTCACGGCAACAACGGTCAGGGAAAAACGAACTGGCTCGAAGCCATCCACACACTCGCTCGTTCCAAATCTTTCCGCACGCAACATCTGCAGGAGTCTATCCGATTCGGTGAAGAACTCGCCGTTGTCCACGGGCGCATCACGCAAGGCACAGAGATTCATCGAGAGCTCCAAGTCTCAATTCAAGGAAAGACCAAAACCATTCTCGTGAACGGCAAGCGCGAGCCTTTGACGAGATACCTCACGCAAATTCACGTGGTGGCGCTGACCGCGGACGAGCTTGATGTTGTGCGTGGCATGCCTGACGCTCGGCGCCGTTTTCTCGATCGCGGCGTCTCGTCGCTGCAGCCAACCTACATTCAGACGCTGCTCGACTACAACCGAGTTCTCAAGCAAAAGAACTACATTTTACGAGACGCCTCGGAGCGTGAATTTAGCCTCGGCGAAACGGAAAACCTGGTAGCGCCCTGGAACACTCAGCTCATCACACTCGCAAAGCAAATCCACGTAGGCCGCAGCAACTATGCGGATCAGCTAAACCAGGTTTTGGCGCGTCACATTTTCGGTCGTGAAGAGATCTATTTGAGCTACGTTTCGTCGCTCGCCGGCAAGGGCGACTTGAATGATTACGAAGCCCTAATTGCCGAGCGACTCAAGCTTCGGCTCGCTGCCGAGCTGGCCTCGGGGCACTCTTTGATAGGCCCTCATCGAGATGAATTATCCATCCTTTTCGACGGCCGGGAAATGAGGGTTTACGGGAGTGCCGGCCAGCAGCGTAGCGCATTGTTACTATTAGACTTAGCAGCAATTTCCCTGTATAATTCGTGGCACCAGGATTATCCACTTTTCCTCATCGATGATGTCGATGCGGAACTGGATGAAAAGCGAATCGGGAACCTGTTGGAATATCTTGAAGGACGTACTCAAACATTTATTACAACTTCAAAAAGCAGTCACGTCGGAAAGTTCTTTTCGCAAGCAAGCGTGTATGAAATTGAGAACGGAGTCGTGGTGCGATCAGAGCGTGAGCCAGGTTCACTGATGGTTGCAGACGCATGAGACTGCGATACGAGAAATGGACAAATCAGACGACGGCAAAGACAGCCCAGAGGTAGATATATTGGCTACACCAGGCAAGACAATCGCAAACAAAAAAAGCGGGGCTTACGACGCTTCTTCTATCAGCATTCTTGAAGGTCGAGAAGCTGTTCGAAAACGGCCGGCAATGTACATTGGCTCGACCGGGGACATGGGCCTTCACCATTTGGTTTATGAAGTGGTGGACAACTCTATCGACGAAGCTCTGGCTGGTTTCTGCGATACGATCGAGGTAGTAATTCATCTCGATAACTCAATTACCGTTGTCGATAACGGACGTGGAATTCCGGTCGACGAAATCAAGAAAGAAAGAAAGTCGGCCGCCGAAGTTGTGTTGACGAAGCTACATGCCGGCGGAAAGTTTGACGCCAACGCTTACAAGGTTTCAGGCGGCTTGCACGGTGTCGGCGTTTCAGTCGTAAATTTCCTTTCCGAGTCTCTGCGCCTTGAGATCTGGCGAGATGGATTGACTTACGAACAAGAGTACGCGCGAGGCATCGCGAAGGAAAGACTCGAGAGAACCGGCAAGACCAGGAAGCGTGGCACGAAGATAACCTTTAGGCCGGACGCGCAGATATTTGATCACGTCGAGTTCAGCTTTGATAAGTTGTCGGAGCGCTTGCGCGAAAAAGCGTTTCTCAACAAAGGCATCCGCATAACGATCAAAGACGAGCGTGAAGAGGGAGAGAAGTCACACGAGTTCTACTACAAAGGCGGCATCGCTGAATTCGTCAAACATCTCAACAAGAACCGCAGCACTATCCATGACAAGCCGATTTACTTCGAGCGCGAGGCAGACGCCCTCTCTATTGAGGTAGCGATTCAATACAACGACGGCTACGACGAGAAGGTCTATTCGTTTGCTAACAACATCAACACCGTCGACGGTGGCACGCATTTGTCAGGCTTCCGTTCAGCGCTGACGCGCACGATCAACGCTTACGCGCAATCATCAGGTCTCGCGAAAAACTTCAAAGGCGCGTTGAGTGGTGACGATGTCCGCGAAGGACTCGTTGCAGTGGTGTCCGTGAAACTTCCGCAGCCTCAGTTCGAAGGTCAGACGAAAGGCAAGCTGAATTCGGACGTAAAAGGCCCAGTCGAGTCTTTCCTGAACGATCGGCTGACTGAGTATCTCGAACAGAATCCACCGACAGCGCGACGCATCGTCGGTAAGGCGCTCGACGCTGCGCGAGCCAGAGACGCAGCGCGCAAGGCTCGCGAAATCGTTCGCAAAGGCGCACTGGGTTCCTCGATGTTGCCAGGCAAGCTTGCTGATTGTCAGGAACGCGATCCGGCGAATTCAGAAATCTACATTGTCGAGGGCGACTCCGCGGGAGGCTCGGCTAAACAAGGACGAGACCGCAAAAACCAGGCGATACTTCCTCTTAAAGGCAAGATCCTGAACGTCGAGAAAGCACGCTTCGACAAGATGCTGGGTCATAGCGAAATCAAATCTTTGATTACCGCGCTGGGCACCGGCATCGGCATTGACGACTTCGACATCGGTAAATGTCGATATCACAAGATCATTCTGATGACCGACGCCGATGTGGACGGCTCGCATATTCGCACCTTGCTCCTGACTTTCTTTTATCGGCAGATGGTGCAACTGATCCAGGCCGGCTATGTCTACATCGCCCAGCCGCCGCTCTTCAAAGTAAAGCGCGGCAAGAAGGAAGAGTACATCAAGGACGAAGGGTCGATGACGAAGTATTTGATGCGGATGGCTACGGCTGATCTGAAGGTCAAGCCCGCCGATGCAACCAAAGAAATTGAAGGTAAGGAACTGGCGGACATTCTCGAGAAGATGGTGGACCTCAAGCATCTGCGCGAGCGCGCGTCGCGACGCACCATGGGCGATCACAAGTTGCTGAAGCTTCTGCTCGACGGGTTCGCAGGTAAGAAAGGCGTCATGAGAAAGAAAGACGCCACTTTGAAGAAGGTTTTTCAGGACGGCTACCAACTCGGCAAAGTCGTCGAGGTCTTGCAAAAGGCCAAGTACGACGCGGAACTCGAGCAGGACGATGAACACGGTCTCTTCGAGATAAAGACACGAACGAGCACCGGAACGAACGTTGTCATCGATTGGAACTTCGCAAGCTATGTCGAATTCCAAAAAGCCCTGGAACTGTATTCAATGCTTGAAGATCAGCTGCAGGCGCCGTTTGCCGTGGGAGAGAATGGCACCAAAGAAGACATAGCGACTCGAGAAGATCTGCTTGAAAAAGTGTTGGCGGCGGCGAAGAAGGACTTGACGATTCAACGTTACAAAGGGCTGGGTGAGATGAATCCCGACCAGCTTTGGGAAACGACGATGAATCCTGAGAAGCGCACTCTCCTGAAAGTGCGAATTGATGATGCGGTCGAGACAGACGGCATTTTCACGATCTTGATGGGTGACGCTGTCGAGCCGCGGCGGAAGTTCATCGAGGACAACGCGCTCGACGTGCGAAATCTGGACGTGTAGGAACTGGCCTGCGAAACAGGCGTTCAGAGTTCAAACTTCAGTTTGTGGCAACGACAGCCCGCAATCTAAAGATTGAACTCTAAGCGCCTGTTACTCTTCGCGAAATCTGTCCACGCGAAAGCGAAATAGCTTTACTGACTCTCCCGATCGAATCCCGGCCTTGCGTGTAGCGATCTCCACTTGTCTGGCGACAGTGTCGACGCCCTCGATGTCAGGTAGCAACAAGCCGCGTCGATCCCCGCGTTCATCTTCAACGATCACTCCGTACTGAACCGGATCGAGCTCGGCCATGGTTGCCGGCTCGGGCGCGCCCAGTACATCCACGGAATACTTCATTTGTGACAGTTCATTGACTGTCACAGGACTAAACCTCGGGTCGCGAGTGGCAGCACTGATAGCATTCGCGATGATTTCATCCCGCAACGAGTCTCGCTGCGGTTCGATCGTTCCGATACAGCCTCGAAGATCGCCAGCAAGTGTTTTGAGGGACACGAAGCACCCGGCGCGCGCCGCTAATAATCCTTGCGGGGCTTCGATCGGTTTTAGTTGGGAGCCTTCACTGACGAATGTTTCGACTGCAGCCCGCGCGAGGCCGGTCAGCTCTTTGACTTGCTCAGCAAGATCCTCGCTATCCTCATCGGTAGCGTTCGTGATCTGGGCTACGAGATAGCCAACCCCGAATGGTGCTTCATAGTTCAAGACGTCGCAGCTTGAGGGGAGATGTTGAGTGGCTCCAAGAACCACCAGCATCGAACGATATCCGCATTCGCCGGCCAGCTTGCGAAGTTCCGGATCGATCTCAGCTATTCGTTGCGGAGCATTCTCGCGTAACGCCGCTACTACCTCGTCATCGAATAGGTAAGCCTTGGGGTTGTAACCGGCCGGCGCTTCCGGTTTCAGCCGGTGACTAAGATCTCCGCTGGCGATGAAACCAATTGGCCGTCCAATCTTCGCGGCGGCACGATTAATACATGCTCCAAAACGGAGATGATCTTCGTTTGTCAGAAAACTATATCCGAGCGCAACTACGTTTCCTTGCCAGCCATTGCGCAGGAGGAAGTAAAGCGGCACCGCGGTGCCATGGTCCAATTCATAAGGTCCGAGATTGAGGACCTCGTAATCAAGCGCCTTTGCCTCTTCGGCAATTGCACTCAAAAGCGGTTCGTCCAAAGGCGCTTCGACGGTTGTTCCTCGAGCTCTGAACTTTTTGAAGTCCCCATGAAGAATCGGCGCCTTGTAAGCTACGAAGGCGGTCGCGTCCAGCGGTGCGTGCGGCGAGATGAGCACGAGAGTTTCAGCGCCGCTGGCAATCAGGCGACGAGTTAACTCACCCATGGCTGCTATCGAGCCTTGAACGTCGACGATTGCTTCTCCGCCAACTTCGGGCACCATGATCGGAGGATGTGGTGCGATGCCGGAGAATACGATTGAGCCTACAGTCTCCATGGATGGCTCTTGGTGGAGTTGTCAGGGCGAAACTGTTTGTGGCCCTGACTCGATTCATTTGTTCGGGCGCATAGAGCGGCCCTGCAAGCTTCTAAATCGACCGCACTCGACCTGTTTGGGAATCGGGCTTATTCTAGCACCGCGAAAGTCAGAACCGGGAGCGGTAGCGACCGGATGAAAAGATCTTCAACTTGAAATCTCCGATCAGAGATCACAAATCAGCAGATCCATATGTTCGATGTTCTCATAATCGGTGCGGGTCCGGCAGGTTCGTTCGCCGCGGAACGACTCGCAAAAACAGGAGTGCGAGTAGCGCTCTTCGATGGACGCCCTGAAGGCGAACCTAAGGCCTGTGGAGGCGGCGTGACCGCCAAAGCTCTGAAGGCCTGGCCACATTTGCTGGGCGCCGTAAGCCGGACCGTAACCGAGCTTGAGATGTATGCGCCGTCTGGCCGTCGTGTTCATCTCAAACTCGAGGACCCTTTTGCGATTTACTCGCGCCGCGAGTTTGATACTTATCTTCGTGACCTGGCAGCGGCAGCTGGAGCTGAAGTCATTAAAGAAAAAATTCCCGGCCGTCGCATCACCAGGACTTCGGATGGCTGGTGCCTAACAAACGCGAACGGCGGGGAATGGCGCGGAAAGTTTTTGGTAGGTGCCGACGGAGCAAACAGCGCCATCGCTAAGCGTCTGGCCGGACCGTTGCCGCCGGCTGAGATGGAAGTGGCCTTCGGGTATCGCGCACCGTTGCCCGCGCAAGCAGCAGCACCAACCGTCGTCGCGTTTCTTCCGGGATGGGTTGGTTATGCCTGGGCGTTTCCACGCGTCGATCACATCTCATTCGGGATCGCCACTTCGCAGGATGCTTTCGAGCATCAGCCCCTGGATGACCTGCTATGGGATTTCATGCTGGGCTATTACCGCATGCGTGAAGATGCGAAAGCAAAGCTGTGGACCAGTCGCAAAGTCGATGAAGAGCGTGACGTTCGCTTGCGTAAGTTTCTGCGCGACACTGCGGAAAGATATGCAGCGAGAATTCCCGGGCTGGCTCCGAAGACCTGGGACACACGCAGCGCCTGTGGCTCGGACTGGGCGTTGCTGGGCGACGCGGCGGGCTTTGCGGATCCAGTTACTGGAGAAGGAATCTACTACGCGATTCGCTCGGCAGAATTGTTTGCTGAGAGTTATCTCGCGGGTTCGCCGGCTTCGTACGAGCAGTCCTGGCGAAAGGACTTCGGCGGGGAGCTACGTAGAGCTTCAGAAATGCGGCGCAAATTTTATGGAAACTTCTGGGGCGCGCCTTTCACGGAACGAATGATTGAATTCGCGTGGGGACATCGAGGCATCAAGCGCGTGCTTGGCGATCTCGTCGCCGGGCATCAGGGCTATGTTGGCTTGAAGAGGAAGCTTGCCCGCAGTGCGTTAAGACCCATTTAAAGACTCCATCCCATACCCATAGCCATGAAACAGAGACAGCTGGTTTCAACAATAGTATTGACAACAGTTCTCGCTTGCGCGGCGTTGGCGCATGACACGTGGTTGTTGCCGCAACGCGCGCAGGTGACGCGAGGAACGACAGTCCGTCTCGATCTAACTAAGAACTGTCCGCAGATTACGCAGATTTCACAGATGTTTTGTTGCCGCTAATTGAGGACAATCTGAATTCCACCTCATGCGTTCGTTCGCAACCTCTTAATATCTGTGGAATTTGCGTAATCTGTGGATAAGTGTTTGACGCTTATGGAGCGAGACGAGTGCGGAGCCAGGAGCCGTCAGGTTGCCGTTCATACAATAGGCGATCGTGGAGACGACCGACGCGTGATTTCCAAAACTCGATGCGGTCCGGCTTGAGTCGATAGCCGCCCCAATGTTCAGGACGCGGCACATCCGCGCCAGAATACATTTCCTCTAATTCAGCATACCGCTCTTCAAGAAATGCTCTATCGCTTACTACGTCGCTCTGCGGTGAGGCGTGCGCTCCCAACTGACTTTCGCGCGGTCGAGTCGCAAAATATTCATCCGATTCAGCCGCCGTCACGCGTGCGACCACGCCTTCGACGCGCACCTGGTAATCCAGTTTCTGCCAATAGAAGACGAGTGCGGCAAATGGATTCGCGTCCAACTCGCGCGACTTACGGCTGCGATAGTTGGTGTAGAAAACGAACCCTTCGTCGTCCACTTGTTTGAGCAGGACCATTCGCGCTGACGGTTTGCCATCGACGGTCGCAGTAGCGAGGGTTATCGCTTCGGCTAGAGGAATCTTTGCAGCCCGCGCCTGATCAAACCAGCGCCGAAACTGATTAATGGGATTCGGATCGGCAGAGCTTTCGTTGATTGTTTGATCGACGGAAGATTCCATGGTTGGTGAAAGATACATCGTTGTACTGCAGGCTGCCAGCCTGCAGCCGAGAAGAGGGAGCGATTTGCCATATATCATTTGCCAGTTTTCATTTGTCATCGGCACGACAAAACCAGCGGTTAATCACTGAAGAAGGTTATTTACTGAATAGCAAATGATAAATGGCAAGTGATATATGGCAAATAGTTCGTCCTAGTTAACATTGTAACCAGTCAACGTACCCGACAGGCTGGCAGCCTGTCGTACATCAGACCACTGGCATGGTGTAGGGAGCGAGGCGATCACGGAGAATTGGAGGAATGAGAACGGTTTTGAAAGTATCGCGGCTGACTGCGGCGAGGACGAAGTGCGCGTCGGCGATGATCTCCTGCTCCCCTTTGCGACGTACTTCAAAATTCAAACGCATCGATTTGTTTCCGAGAGGACCAACATAAACCGAGAGCTCGAGCAAGTCGTCCAGCTGAGCTACGCGATGAAAGTCGCATTCGAGGTGCACTCGTGGCAGCCAGATATCAAGCTCGTCGAACATGACTCCGTAGGAAAGTCCTACGGCCCTGAATAATTCCGTTTCGGCTATTTCAAAGAATCGAATGTACGATCCGTAGAAGATTATTCGCGCCGCGTCCACGTCGCCCCAGCGCACTCGCTCCTCGATCGTGTATTTCCAGTTTTCGGCCATGAAAAAACTATCCACAGATTACGCAGATTTCACAGATGTTTGAACAATCTTAGGAATAGCAGTTTTAACTTTTCAGAGATCGCTTTTCCGGCGTCAACAAAACATCTGTGTAATCGGTGTAATCTGCGGATAAAAGTTCTTAAACTTCCAGGTCGCGCAAGAAAGTACTAAGCACGTGGTTGAAGTTTTCCGTTTGCTCGATGTTCGAGACGTGGCCAGCGCCTTCGATTACTTTCAACCGGGATCCACCGATTTCGCGATGCATTAGCTCGGACTCGGACACCGGCGTGATCATGTCTTCACTCCCGACGACAATTAACGCCGGCGCAACGACTCGCGACAAAAATGAAGTCTGGTCGCGTCGTTGCGCCATGCCGCGAAGCGCGGCAGCAGCGCCTTCAGGCTTGGTCTTCAACATCATGTCGCGAACGCGGGCGACGGCGCCAGGATTCTTTGCCACCGTATTCGGTGCTAATAGCTTCGGCAGCATTGCATCGGCAATTCCTGCCATGCCTTCCTCCAAAGCTTTCTTTGCTTGCACCTCACGATTGGCTCGAGCTTCTTCAGTGTCAGGACCAGGCCGTGTGTCCGCGAGCACGAGCGCCCGCGCGCGTAGCGGAAACATCCGGTAAAGCGCGAGAGCCACGTACCCTCCCATCGACAAACCGCACACAGCCGCGCGAGAGATGTTCAGCTTCTCCATTAATTCGGCAACGTCCTTCGCCATCTCTTCCATCGTGGCCGGCTGTGTCGTCGCTGAAGTTTCCCCATGACCGCGCAGATCCGGAGCGAGCACCCGATGTCGAGCGGACAACACCTCGATCTGTTCACTCCACATCGAGCGATTGAATGGATAGCCATGCAGCAAAACGACCGGCGTCCCGGTACCTACTTCGTCGTAGCCAATTTCGATTCCCCTGATTGATGCTTTAGCCATAATTTGAGTTCAATTCTTGCCGTTAGCCTTTGGGCCTCCGAGCCGTGCCAGCAACGCTATCAACTCCAGCGGTTCAACCGGCTTAGGTAAGTACTCCTGGTAACCTGCGGTTAACGCTCGATCTCGATCCTCTTCACGAGCATACGCAGTGATCGCTACAGCGGGAATCGTGGCCAAGCCGTCCTCCAGCCCTCGCACACTTTTAATGAATTCATAACCGTCATGAACCGGCATAGCAATGTCGGAAACAATCACATCAGGCCTGAATTCTGTGATTCGGTTCAGGGCCTCCGAGACTGAAGGAACTGCGGTCACCTGAGCCTTAGCTTCGCTCAGCGCCGCGGTCATCATCTCCAAAGTATCATGGTCATCGTCAACCACAAGAATGCGTAGGCCGTCGAGCGAGACGTAACAAGTCTCTTTCTTTTCTTCGCCGGGGACATCTTTGACTGTCGGCGTTGTCCTGGCGCTGACGACCGGAAGCTTTACTGTGAACGTTGCGCCCTGGTTAGCGCCGTCACTTTTCGCATGCACCGAGCCACCGTGTATCTCAACCAGGTGGCGAACAATCGCCAGACCGAGTCCTAAGCCTCCATGACGCCTGGTTGTCGTGCTGTCAGCTTGTCGGAAGCGGTCGAAAACAAATGGCAGAAACTCGGGCGTGATTCCCTGGCCGTTGTCGCTGACTGAAATTTCAGCATCGGTATCCGAGTGATTTACCGCGATGCGCACCTTTCCGCCTGCGGGTGTGAACTTAATTGCGTTCGACAACAGATTCCACACGACTTGCTGCAGTCGATTGGCATCGCCCGGCACGAGGTTAGGTTCTGAGTCGAGTTCGATTTCGATGCCAATCCGCTTAACCTCAGCAGTCGGCCGAACCACATTCACCGCGGCTTCGACTATTGGCGCGAGTTCAAGTGGCTGCAGCTCCAGATACAGGTTGCCGGTAATGATTCTCGAAACGTCGAGGATGTCATCAATAATTTGTGACTGGCTCCTGGCGTTGCGACGAATGGTTTCGATAGCTCGCGTTGCCGTCTCTTCATCGAGACCGGTTTCGAGCATGCGGGACCAGCCGAGAATAGCCGTCAGCGGAGTGCGCAGCTCATGAGAAACTGTCGCCAGAAACTCGTCTTTAAGCCGGTTCGATTCTTCAGCTGCAGCGCGCGCTTTGCTTTCATCTGCCAACAAACGCGTATTCTCAATCGCTACACCAGTGAGATTCGCCGCCATGCGCATGGCCGTGATATGGCCTTCTTTATAAGCTGAAGGAACATAGCTTTGCACTTCAATAGTGCCAATGATCCGGCCCATCACTGACATTGGAGCTGCCAGTGAACTCTGAGGCCGCATGCCGTTCTCGGGACCCACTACAACAACCGGAGCAGTGCGATTGGCATTCATGTAGTCTTCGGTTATGACGACTTCACCGGTGCGGACGGCGCGACTATTTGGTCCTTCAGCCGTGATCGGCATCGGCGGGAGCTGCGAGACGTCAACTTCACGATCGTCTCCCCACGCGTAGCTCGCAGTGCGCACGTCACGCACAGAATCGTAAAGAGAGACAAAGAACCCGTCGCAAGGCACTGACACCAAAGCGAACTCTCGCAGCCCGCGATAAATAGTTTCCAAATCTCGAGCCATGCCGAGCGTTTGAGCCAGCGCCGTAATGCGCTCCAGTAATCTTTCGTATTCAATCAGCGCGCGCTGATCCGCTTCGCGCAAAGCTTCTTCAGCACGACGGCGTTTGCTGATGTCCCGAGCCACGCCTTGAACACAAAAAGCCTTACCGTCTTGCGTCATCAGCCGGCTGCTGATTTCGAGAGTAATAAGCTTGCCATCCTTCGCGATGGCGTCAACCTCGTAGTTGGTACGCACTTCGCCATCGAGCTTGCGATCCAACATCTGCCGACCGGAAGCAATCGATTCGTTGGTCAGCAGTCGCGCGAGGTTCATGTTAAGCAGTTCGTCTTTCGAATAACCCGTAATCAATTCCCCGGCGTTGTTCACCGACGTGACGTTGCCCTGCAAGTCCAGCGTGTAGATGATGTCGTTCGCAGCCTCAATCAGCTCGCGATATCGTTCTTCACTTTGTCGCAAAGCCTCTTCGGCTTTTTCGCGATCGGAAAGAGTTCGCCGTACTCGCCGTTCAGAGCCGCGTAAATCGGTTGCCGAACGCTCTGCCGCAAATCTGGCGTTGACCTGTGCCCGAATCAGGAAGAAAAGGAGAAAGCTTAGCAGCAGCCCACCAATTAGCGCGTAAGGCGTCAGGTGCCGGCCTGACGCAAAGTCAAATTCCGGTAACGTAGCGAACGACATTGTCCAGGTACGACCGGCTATGTTCTGAGATGTAAAGGTGGAAAACCTGGGAGCCGGCGTTGATGAGGGAGACGAATCAAACAACAAATTTTCCGCAGCTACGCGGGCGCCGTCAAAGATTTGGACGTGGATACCGGAGTCGCGCCTGCTCGAGAGAATCGCGTTGAGCAAATCGCCGGCGCGGTATGGACTGTATACAAAACCTCGCAAATCTGAACGGCGCTCAGCCAGCGTCGCCGGCGCGCGATCGCTTTGGTAAAGCGGCGTGTAAATCAGAAATCCGAATTGCTTTTCAGCGTCAAGCTCCTGAATCAGAGTGACTTTGCCAGAGGCCGCCGGCAGTCCGGTATCACGAGCACGCGCCATCGCTTCGTGCCTAACCGGCTCCGTGAACATGTCATAACCAATCGCAGCTTGATTACGACGATCGACAGGCTCTAAATAAATGATGGGGAAATATTCGTCTCGATCATGATCGGGAAAGATATGAAAACCTGTGATGCCCTGACTCTCGAGCGCCTTGATGAGATCGGCTCGTTGATCCGCCAGAAGCCGTGGTGCGAATCCGATTCCCTGAACACCCGGGTATCGTTCTCTCAGCTGCAACTGTTGGACAAATCGATGGAATTCATCCAACTCTACCTGATGACTAGCTGCGAACAATCCGGTAGTGGCGTGCTGCAGCGCTACATACGTGTCAAGCCGATTCTTGATCGCGGAATCAATTTCCTGGAAAGCAGTATTAAAGCGGGCCTGGTCCTTTGCTCGCGCGGTTCGGGCAACGTAGTAAGTGAAGAGAACTGTGACTAGCAGGCAAGTGAGTAATACAAAGTAGGGAAGTAACGCCCGACGCAATCCCTGACTTGGTTTCTGGCTGGGTGACTGCATCACTGCCCCGGTACGAACAACAGACGGTTTGGCTGTCAAATAAATCTCTACCCTTTGCTTTGACGATTGATTACAGGCTGACGGCCTGAATTTCTAATTGTTTTCCAATCGACCCGCCTACCTGACCCGGCTGGTTCGTCGCTTGAGGAAATCTATCAGAACAAACTGAGACAGGTTATTCGGGTTGGCGAAGTAAGCTTTCCCGTTTGTCATCGCGCTCATCTGCTTGACGAACTCGACCAGGTAATAGTCGCTCGCCAGCATGAACGTATTGATCATGATACCAGCTTTGCGACAAGCCTGGACTTCTTTGAAGGTAGCGTCCATGACGAATGGATCGCCGCCCATGGAATTTTTGTAGAGCCGGCGCTGGTCCGGTGACGCTGCCGCGCCCCTTTTTGCGGCACTTCGCGAAGAAAGCGAGCCTCCAGCACCGATCGTTGTTCCCTCAACGAAACAAGCCGTGGGTTTCCCGTCGGTGACCATCACGATTTGCTTCATCTCTTTACCCTGGGCCTGAAGAATGCGGCGAGCGAGTCGCAAACCTTCGGCGGTGTTGGTGTGATACGGGCCGACCTGTGTCGTAGCGAGCCTGGCCAGCGCCAGCTCTTCAGCACTGTCATGGAACAAAACAATCTTTAGAGAGTCGCCGGGATATTGAGTTCGAATCAGGTGCGCGAGGGCAAGGGCGACCTTCTTTGCCGGCGTGAATCGATCCTCGCCGTACAAGATCATCGAGTGTGAGCAATCGAGCATTACGACCGTTGCACACGAAGACTGATAGTCACACTGATGGACATGCAGATCGCGATATTCGAGATTCAATGGAACCTGGAGACCTTCTCGCCGGATCGCCGACAAGAGAGTGGTGTTGACGTCGAGATTAATGGTGTCGCCAAACTCGTACGGTTTGCTTGCGCTTTCAGCCTCCACACCGGTAGCGAGATGCATAGTGTCGTGACGGCCAAGCGAACTCTTGCCGGTGCTTCCGAGCAGATTTCTCAAAGTCTTGTAGCCGAGAAAGTCCAATCCCTTCTCGGTTAGTTCAAACTTTACGTTGCGCGGCAAAGGCTCGCCGACGTTGCCATTTCCGCCATGCCTGCGATCACGACCGTTAGGTGACCTCGTCGGCTCTTCCTTCAATGACAAGTAGCCTTCCTCAACCAGGCGTTCGATTAACTGGTTGAGCATCTCTTCAAGCTGCGAGCCTTTGAAGTGACCGTCGTTCTCGGCGAGCATTTGGTTGACTTGGTGTTCGCTGATGAGTTTCTGATCCAGGAGAGCCTGAAGAAGTGCTCTACGCAATGCATCCAGTGAAGTGTCGAGCGGTGTCTGCTGCCGAGTCCAATAGTAGTCGTCATCGTAGCCCGAGTAGAGGAGCTCATCCGATAAGGCTTCCATCAGCTCGCCGAGATTCAAAGACGAGATGTCGAGACCATTAAACTTTGAGTAGCGAGTGAACTTCATTAGATTTAGCCGCGGATGAACGCGGATAAGCGCGGATCAGAACCGGCAAAAATCAAGCGATTAATCATACGAGTTTTACTACTGCTCGTCCGATAAGGCTTCCATCAGCTCGCCGAGATTCAAAGACG
>Ga0134125_10002437_pt1 | contig 22082 bp, 25 predicted proteins | sample KB31751_FD_96464 | JGI IMG/M metagenome (GOLD analysis project Ga0134125, IMG submission 96464) | Terrestrial soil microbial communities with excess Nitrogen fertilizer from Kellogg Biological Station, Michigan, USA - KB3-175-1 | ecosystem: Environmental > Terrestrial > Soil > Unclassified ... | reverse complement strand
TCCGGCCCGATCCGGCCTGTCGGCTGAAACCATCGCGCTCGTGGCGGAATTGGTAGACGCGCTGCCTTGAGGTGGCAGTGAGTAACATCGTGGGGGTTCGAGTCCCTCCGAGCGCACCAAAAATCACCTCCAACATCATTCATAACCATCTGAAATATAACGAGAAGCCAAAAATATCTGTTGGCCGCGCACTCGACTTCGGCTGGAAGTGTGATACATAACGGGATACATTACGTGATACATGCCGGAGACAAGGCGGTGGTACGGCAACGGCAGCAGGACCGCTTTTTGCTCCTGCGCGATGGGCTCTATTACTACTGGAGACGTGTTCCGAAGTCGGTCGAGCACCTGGACGATCGCGCGCCGTTTATCCGTCACTCGCTCAAAACAGACGATCTCGCCGAGGCTCGCGCGAAGCGGGATCTGCTTGAGCAAGCGGACCGCGCGTTTTGGGGGGCGTTGCTCACCGACGGTGACAACGCGAAGGCGCTCTCCGCCTATCAGGTGGCGAGGGCCCGCGCCGAGGCCCTCGGATTCACATACAAGCCAGCCAATGAGGTCGCGAATCTTCCGTTCGAGGATATCCTGCGACGGATGACGGCGATCAGCGACGTCCGGACCCCAGTGGCGGTCGAGACAGCGATACTCGGTGGCGTCGAGCAGCCGAAGATCAAAGTGTCTGATGCGTTCGACGTTTTCTGCGACGAGATCAGGGCGGCCGAGCTTGCCGGCAAAAGCGAGAAGCAAAGGGAGCAATGGAAGAAGGTCAAGAAGCTCGCGGTGACATCGTTCATCGTGGTCGTTGGCGATCTGGCGATGATCGACATCACGCGAGACCACGCCAGGCAATTCTATCAACACTGGGTCAAACGCCTCGCGCCAACGGACGGCAGTAAAAAGCGATCCGCCTCCTTGGGCAAACGCCGTATGGGTGACATGAGGATTCTCTACGAGGAATACTTCAAGCACCTCGGAGACATCGACAGGCAAAATCCGTTCGATGGCCTTACCTTTAGTGAAAAATTCAAACGATCGCGGCCGCCTTTCCCCATCGAGTGGGTGCGTGACAAGATATTCAAACCGGGCACACTCGCCGGCATGAACGCTGAAGCGCGCGGCATCGTGTTGGTGCTCAGCGAAACCGGTGCGCGGGGCGGGGAGATTTGCAATCTGCATAAAGACGTCATCAAGCTCAGGGACGCGGTTCCGCACATCCTTGTCGAACCGAGGCTTGACCCCGAAGATCCGCGCGAGATCAAGACCGTGTCGTCGATCAGGCGCATACCGCTCGTCGGCGTTGCGCTCGAAGTCATGAAGAAATTCCCAAATGGATTCCCGAGCTACAAGGAGAACGAGAATAATTTCTCGAGTGCGGCCGGAAAGTATTTCCGTGAGAACAAACTTTTCCCGACGAAGAAGCACGTCATCTATTCGCTCCGCCATACCTTTGAGGATCGCATGAAGGAGGCCAGGATTGACGAAGAGCTCCGCAGCATCCTGATGGGTCACACCGTCGATAGACCAAAATACGGGTCGGGAGGTTCGCTGAAGCTCTATCAGGAAGAGATGATGAAGATCGTCTTTCCGTTCGATCCAGCTATCATTTGAGGCGTTGGCGAGCGCGCTCCATTCGCGCTTCCACGGCCCTGAGTTCTTCGAGTTTAGCCTCGAGGCGTTCGTATATCGGCAGGTACATAGCACCGCGTTTGCCGGCGCGGTCGATCGCGAGCGCGAGCCTGTCCAGATGTTTCTCCAAAACCTCAACACTCACCTCGATGCGAGGCGTCTTACTGTGATGTGCTCGATGGCACCGTCGCATGGGGGACAGGTTGAGATGACTTATCCCCCATTCAACGCAGCCTTCGCATCGGTAAAAAAGGGCTCGATCAATCCGATCGCGCAATCGGTCGCAATCGCGCGCAAATACTGAAACCGAGATCGCCAGTGCCGTCAAAGCTTACAGGCGCTCGCGTTACTTACCGAGCAGCGCCATGAATTATTGCGGAGACGCGTGAGAACGTGCGGCCGCGCTCTCGCCGAGCAGCTCGATCAACCAGAGTTGCCGAACATCATGAAGCCTGTCGCTCAGGCAAGGCCGAGCTCTCCAGCAGTGGCATGTCAAGACTGGGAATCTCGGGCATTGCCTTGCCCGCAATTGCCTGGAGATCTCCGACCAGGCCGACGGTCGACTCGATCACGGAGGCAATCTGCGTTTCGCGCTTGGCCCACTGCCGTCCCATGAACTTGCGCTCCTTGTCGAGATCCTCGCGCATGTCGTTGAATTTCTCGACCACGGCTTCCACGCGTTGGCGGAATTTCATACCGGTCAGATAGTGGTAGACCTGCTCCATCTTGGTCTGCTGCCCGTGCTGGACCAGACGCAAGCTGTTGACCTCGATCAGGGTCTGGCGGAGCGCGATGGCCATTGGGATCGCGCAACGCGGGTGAGTGACCCACACGCCGTCGATCAAATCGAAATGCTGGACATGCTTTGGCAGTGCCTGCGAGATGATCAGCGCGACATCGGCGCCACATCGGCGCTGGTCATCGCGGAGCTTGGCCAGCCAACCGTCGCTCCAGGCTTTCGTTCGTTTCGACTCCCAGAGAATAATACCGGCTGCTTGACCCACCGCCCCGTTGACCTGCTGAACGACGTCTGCGCCCAGCTCGCCTTTGCCGACCGGCTCGATGATATCGGTGGGGAAGCGCCCACGAAGAAGTTCCTCCAGCTCAAGCTCGAGGACCTCTCCTTGGGATTGTTGAGAGCCTTGCTCGGCCTTGCGCTTCAGCTCCTCGATCGTCCGCGCCATCGACTCGATGGTTTGTTCCTTCTCCAGCACGCGCAGTCGGGCCGCCTCGTCAGCCTCTTTCTTGGCCTTGGCCTGGATGTCGACGACGGACTCCCGAACTCGCTTTTCGATAGTGAGGTCTAGCTCGCGCTTCTCCTCATCCAGAGTGCGTTGCCTTCGCAATAGCTCGGCTTGAGCCTGCTGGGCTTCCGCCAGCTTGGCGTTGTTCGCCTCGAGGATTCCCCGCAGTTCGGCGGCTTCCGCCGCGTTGGCGTGCAGCTCAGCCGCCACAGCTTCCTTTGCCTTCTTTGCCTCAGTCGCGACAAGTTGGGCGCGCTCCGCTTCCAGACGATGCCTAACTCGCTCTTCAACCTGCTGGCGCGCCAAAGTCAGTTCCTGTTGCTCTTTGCGCAGTGCTTCGGTTTGGCGAGCAACCTCGGCATCCTTCTGTGCCAATTGCTCTTCAAATTGCCGCCGACTTTTGTCGAGCAGCGGAGCGGCGAGGGATTCGGTCAGCTTGATTTCGTGATTGCAATTGGGGCAATGCAGAATGGGCTCATGTGCGCCGGCCGTGACGTCGATCCTCATGAACCCTCCGATAAATCTTGCGACCTATCTTGCGATTAACCCGATTCAGGCAGTTTCGCGAACGCTCAGATGCCGAGGCATCCTGATTTCCACTGAATTACGATAGTCTGGCAGACGACGTTTGCTCGAACGAGCGCAACATGATGCCATCAAGGATCTTCGTCGCGCTGGCTTTGACCTTCCGTGCGGCATTCTCCGGCATTGGTGGCAATCGATAGGTTGCGATCTGAACGTCCAAGCGCAAGCCGCGCGGATCATCCGCCACGTTACCGTCGCCTGGCTGTTCTGTCGCGACGGCTCCTGCCGCTACAGCTTCGGCGCCCCCACGCTCACCGCCGACGAGGCGCGACGGATCGGACAGGCCATCGCCCGCATCCCCGAACTCCTGATGCCGCGCAAGGGATTCCATCCCTGTGGCGGCGGTCCTCGCTGGCGCACTGACCGCCCGTATCACGTCGCGATCGAGGACAATTTTCTGCGCGAGAACTGGTTCGAGATCGACGCGCTCTGCAAGCTCAACAGCCTGCCGTTCAACGCCACCGGCGAGACTATCCGCGACGACGGCACCTGGCGCGTCTACGAATTCACCTGGCAGATGGACGCGATCCTGTTCTGGGACCGCTTCAAGGGACGCTGGCTGCGCGGCTCGGAATTCCACTATCCCGAACGGCCCGCCGATCTACCGGAGCTTAAGCCGCTCACCAACTGGCCGAAATTCAACCCGCGCGACACGCGGTGAGACACGACGTGGTGACTGCGAGATCTGCATGCACCGCGCTGATGCTGCTCTTTGCCAGCCGTGTCAGCATTTGCCAGCAACCTGTCCGGCAGGCCCGGCATCGTCGATGGCGACACGCCAGCAATCGATGGCATCCGCATGAACCCTCTTGCCGGCGAAGCCGGACTCACAGTAGCCATTATGCCACAACGCAGTCTTGGACATCGGCATGGCTCCTTGCTCCAACGAACTTCCATCAACCGGCTTCGCTCTCGAGATTGATGGGCGAATTAAGACCGAGTTCGACACCAGGGAAGGCGCCGAGAGCGGCGCCGTCGCGTTAAAGCGCCGTTTTCCCGACTTGCAGGTTCGCGTTTATGACGCCAGCACGAAATCCCGGCACGAGGTGCAGGTCTGACAATCTCGGTGCCCATCACTTGTCAGCCAATCGCGCCGACAATTGATGCCGCCTCACTCGTCAATGCTGCGGGCGCGCGTTCTCTGAGCATCATTGGGCGGAGTCCGCGCGGTCGCATGCTGATGGTCGGCCGCACTTGCCAGCTTTCGCACGCCTGAAGCGTGAACGCTCATTTCATCGCTGAAAGCTTTCCGCTAACGCTTACGCTCGCGCCTGTTTTTGCGCGCTGATCCCGCCGAAACCGCGAGACATGTGGTTTGCAGCTTGCGCTGATGCAGTTCGCTGCCTTTCTATCATCGCAAAGAATGCGGTGAGGCCCGGCGTCGAACATGTGTGAAATTCTCGAAGCTCGCTTTGGCGTCGCGACGATGCCGGGATGTCCACACGGCTCGGCAATCTTTTGCGCGGAAAGTTCGAGATGTCCGAATGTGCCGCGGTCGTTTCGCGCGTGTATGCCCGTGGCCGTCATCGTCATCGGGCAAGGCGTGCCATGAAGCGGAAAATCTGCGTCTATGTCAGCGAGGATCTTGTTTCGCGATTGGCAGTCGCCGCCGAGCACCACGGCGCCACCAAATCCGGTCTCGTCGGCGCCGCGCTCGATCGCTTCCTCGATACAGCGGACGAGCGCGACGATCATGCCGGCGTGGACCAGCGCTTGGCCCAGATGGGCCGGCAGCTCGATCACCTCGCGCGCGAATTGCGATTGGTCAACGAAACGGTCGCGATGCACGCGCGCTATCATCTTACGGTCACGCCGCCGCTGCCCGACGCCGCGCAGCCGGCCGCCTGCCGGCTTGGTGCGGCGCGCTTCGAGGAATTCGCTGCCCAAGTTGGACGACGCGTCGAGGAGGGGCGCCCGCTGATACGCGAGACGCTTGAGCGGCTCGACACGACAAGTGCCACGCGGCCGTCTCCCGAAAGCCAGGGTCCGGTAAGCGCGCCGGCAGGGTATCCCGCAGCAGCAGCGGCGTGCGAGGCGATGGGCAGCCCGTTTGGGGCCCCCGATCAAAACCCGGTTGAGGCGGCGAGGATTGCGCAGACACCGGAGCCGCACGACGAGCAGAACGCGCCGCAGCCGGTCAAAGCCGGGGCGTCAAGCCTGGCGCTCATCCTCCGCGTCTTCCTGCCGTTCGCATTCGGCTACTACCTGTCGTACTTGTTTCGCACAATCAGCGCGCTGACCGCAGAGCCGCTGACAGCCGAATTCGGGCTGACGCCGTCCAGTCTCGGCCTGCTCACGTCGGCCTATTTTCTCACCTTCGCCGCCGCCCAGATCCCGATTGGCGTTTTCCTCGACCGCTATGGCCCTCGCCAGGTCCAGGCCGTGCTGCTGGTGATAGCAGCCGGCGGTGCCGCGCTGTTTGGCGCATCCGATGGCTTCCTGTCCCTGCTCGCCGGCCGCGCGCTGATCGGGCTCGGCGTTGCCGCCGCCCTGGCTGCCGGCTTGAAAGCGACCGTGCTGTGGTTTCCAAAGGAGCGCGTTGCGCTCGTCAATGGCTGGATGGTCATGCTTGGCGCGCTGGGCGCCGTCACTGCCACGGCGCCGTCCGAATGGCTATTGGCCTCTATTGGTTGGCGCGGATTGTTCGAATGGCTTGCCGCGGCGACCGCGGTTGCGGCCGGCGCCGTCTATCTCTTGGTCCCTGAAGCACCGCCGTCGCCTTCAGCAAACAACAGCCGCCCTCTCGCCGGACTTCGAGAAATCTACGCAGATTCACGCTTCTGGCGATTGGCGCCACTTTCTGCGACCACGATCGGAACCGCCTGGGCGCTCCAGGGACTGTGGGCCGCGCCCTGGCTCGCCGACGTCGAAGGACTAGACCGCGCCGCGCTCGTCAACCATCTGCTGGCCATGGCCGTGGCGCTCAGTATCGGTGCTGTCTTGCTTGGAGCACTGGCCACTCGCCTGCGCCGGCGCAACGTTGAGCCGCAGGCCGTTGTCGGGGTTGTTGCGGCACTGTTCATGACGGTGCAGACCGCGCTGATCCTGCGATGGCCGCTGCCATCCTACGTCCTGTGGTGCCTGATCGCTGCTGCAGGCGCGGTGACGGTGTTGAGCTACGCGATTCTGGCTAACCATTTCCCAAAAGAATTGGCAGGTCGTGCCAATGCCGCATTGAATGTCATTCATATCGGCGGGGCATTCGCCCTTCAGGAGTTGATTGGCATTGTCATCGAGCGCTGGCCCGTGGAAGGCACTCACCACCCGATGATCGCCTATCAGGTCGCATTCGGCATCGACCTCGCGCTCCAGCTCGTCGCCTGGATCTGGTTCATGTGGCCGCGCGCTCGGCCGATCGCCATCCCTTCGGGGCGCCGCTATTCGGTCGACGCGATGCTGCCTCAAGTCATAGCCGTCGAGGCCGGTCACATCCGATCTTCAGTGATGCGTATGGAGAGACACACTTAAAGTGTCGCGCCACGTTGCATCGACACCGGCTATTGATCGCGCCGACTCAGTTGGGCGTCTCCCTTCGGGACCGGCTGTCAGCTACGATGAAACCCGGCCTTGCCGGGTTTTCCCCTTCGGGCGTTCATCCCTTCATCCGATCCCGGCCGTCAAGCCCCGCAGGTAGCTCAAGCCCTCTTTTTCGGCCTAGCTGCTGCGGGCGACAAGGCCTGAATAACACGGCATTCGGCAATGCGCCCACCCTTGCAGGAGGCCAGCGTGTCGCGCAGCTCCCGGCGCAGTCGCCTTAGCGCCTCGATTTTTCGTTCTGTTGTCTCCAAGTGGCGGGCAACGAGTTGGTCCTCGCACGGACGTTCACCGTGGGCGGCAAGCTCCAGAAGTTCGCGCACTTCCTCGATCGAGAAGCCCAGTTCCCGCGTGCGCCGAATGAAGCCGAGCAGCTGCAGTTGCTCGGCCGCATAGCTGCGGTAATTGCCGGTGGTTCGGCGTGGTGCGGGCAGAAGGCCGATCTTCTCGTAGTACCGGATCGTTTCGATCTTCGTATCGGTGGCTCGCCCCAATTGCCCGATTGTTAGCGTATCCATCCCTTGACCCTATAGCGGCTACAGGGTCCATATATAGGCGGTAAGCTCATCAAGCGACAGGCTAATCATGAGCGCACATTGTTGCGGACATCACCACCAAGACCCGGGCGTCAATCCGCTCCAGCAGGCCGCGTACCGACGTGTTCTGTGGCAGGTGCTGGCGATCAACGCCGCGATGTTCAGCGTCGAGATCGGTGCCGGGCTTGCCGCCGGTTCGGCCGCCCTACAAGCCGACGCGCTCGACTTCCTTGGTGACGCGGCCAACTATGCGATCAGCCTGTTCGTGGTCGGCATGGCGTTGCGCTACCGAGCCTCCGCAGCCCTCGCAAAAGGCGCGACGATGGCGCTCCTCGGAATCTGGGTACTCGCCGTTACGGCATGGCATGCCGTCAATGGCACGCTCCCGCATGCCTTCGCCATGGGTGGCGTCGGCGTTACCGCGCTGGTCGCCAATGCAGTGTCATTCTGGCTTTTGTGGCACCACCGCACGGGAGACGCCAATATGCGCTCGGCCTGGATTTGCACGCGCAACGACGTTCTCGGCAATCTCGCAGTGCTGATCGCGGCGGCGGGCGTCTTCGGTACAGGCACCGGATGGCCCGACATGATCGTGGCTGCGGTTATGGCAATGCTAGCTCTGCAGGGGGCTGTGACAGTTATCCGACAGGCCCGGTCCGAGCTTCAGTCTGATCCCAGCATGACGATTGGTCGTCTCATCCGGCGCTGACAAGACGATTGGTGACGCTCGCTTTTTGCTTAGGGGGACGAAGCATGACTTGGCGACATGCGTCTGTGTTCATTCTGGCGCCGTTGCTCTTCGCGGCAGATGCGCGGGCCGGCGACAAGGAGCCGACTGCGATCGTTGAACTTGGCCCCGCCGGCGAATGGGGGTTGCCAGGGCCTTCCAGCTACGGCCCGTCACTGGCCGTCGAGTTTACGCCCATCAAGGATTGGCTCGAAATCGAGGTAGGAACTGCCCGCATGTTCCACGGTGGCCATGGCGAATGGGACTCGGACATCCTGTTCAAGAAGCCCTTCACCCTATCAGACAAGGTGGAGTTCATGGTGGGCATCGGACCGCAATGGACATTCTCGCGGGAAGGCACCCAGACTGGTACGGAGTTCGCCCTCGACTTCATGTTCTGGCCCACCGCGGATCGAAAGTTTGGCTGGTTCGTCGAGCCAGCCTACAGCTACTCCTTCAGCCGCGGGCACGAGCAATCGCTCAGCACCACAGTCGGATTGCTGATTCCGATACCGTGATCAAAACGAAGTTTGTTCGCGTGGCCCCGGCCCGGGGCCGGTCACGCTCTAGTCGCAGGCGCTCGTGCGCCAGCTACCGGAGCCGCTTGATGGCGTCTCCGCCCTTCCCGGGTCACGATCGTTGCCGCAAGCTGTCCTGCCTGGTCCGCGCTTCTGTCCGGAGTCGCCCCTGAGGTGCGCTCCATGATGGGGTTCGGCGAGGCGAGGTCGTCCAAGCTGACTGCGCGTGCTCATGTGAACATAGCACAGGGATGGATACGGACTGACCTCTCCCCGCGTCCTCGGCAGTGCAATTGCTACGCCGGAACGATCTCCTACGCAGCTCGTGCGGTGGGCGGCTCGCCAAACCGGAAATCCGAGCCGTCCACCCACATACGATGCATGATGATCGCAAGTTTACGCGCCACCGCAACGCATGCTTTCTTGGCACCGATGCGCTTGGCGAGCTTTACGCCCCACGCCCGCAGCACCGACCACTTCTTCGAGATCCGCAAATGCGAGTTCGCCGCTTCGTAGAGCGCGTGCCGCATCATTTTGTCGCCGCAGTTGCTGATGTTGCCTGAACGATCGATCTCCCCAGATTGGTACACGCGCGGTGTCAGCCCTAAGTGCGCAGGTACGGCCTTGGAATCCTTGAAGCGCTTGGGATCGTCGATAGTGGCTCTGAAGGTCAGGCTTACGATTGGGCCAACGCCGGATATGGTCATGAGCCGTCTGCAAACGTCATCCTTGCGTGCCATCTGCGAGATCCGCCTGTCCAAAATGGCTTTCTGCTTACGCATCGTGTTGCGCGCTTCGAGCAGGGGTTCGATTGCCATGCGCAGATCCGGTTCATTGGCCAGCATTGCCCCTACCTTGGCCGCGAATTGACAACGATGTAATGCACCAAGCTTGAGACCATGGACTTTCAGCAGTCCGCGGATGGTGATCTCGATCGCCATCATATGTTCCACAAATTTCTTGCGAGCCACCAGGGTTGTTCGAACCAATTGGGATGACCTGCTCTTAACGTGGACAGCCCGATAGTGGCCGAGGCGCATCATGTCGGCAATGCCGCGAGCATCGCTGCGGTCTGTCTTGTTCGGTCGGGACGACAAGAAGCGTTGCGCATGCCGCGTCTCAATGCACACGATATTGAAACCGCTTTCTACCAAAGCACCATACAGCCATTCCGAAAGCGGGCACGCTTCTATGCCAACAAGCACAATCTCTTCACGCCAGCGTATCAGCACTTTGACGATGGCGGTCGGCTCGCTTTCTGCCTTGCCTCCCAAATAGGCGAGCCATCCGCGGCAACGACACATACAGAAGTAGTCTTCAGCGAAACGTCCAGTCCGACGAACAGGGCCATGGCAATTCTCCTTTGCTGGGCCGAATCAGTCCCAGCACAAGGCTAGCCGTAGGCCGGGATCGGATTACCCCAGCTGACGCGGAGCCCGCGACGAGATCGGTGATTCTTGCGCGACACCGTGCCGGCGGCGGAGCCGGAGCAGGAGAGGGAGAGTGCGGGCCGGGTTGCCGTGACGGGTTGGAATCTCGCGGGAGAGTCCCGCGGTGCCCGTTGCGGAGACCTCAAGATGTCCAGACATGCTAATCGGGCGCGCGTCGGCGAGAACCGGGCGAGCCTTTATGACGAAATCACCGACAAGATCATCGTCGAGCTGGAAGCCGGCCGCGTGCCCTGGGTGCAGCCCTGGGGGACGGCGGCCGCGAAGGCGCCGCTGGCGATGCCGAAGAACGCATCGACCGGGCGCCAGTATAGCGGCGTGAATGTTCTGATCCTCTGGGGCGCCGTGATCGAACACGGTTTTGCAGGCCAGAGCTGGTTGACGTTTCGCCAAGCGCTGTCGCTCGGCGGTCACGTCCGCAAGGGCGAGCACGGCACGACCGTCGTTTATGCCGACCGCTTCGTGCCGCAGGACGAGAAGCGTCGTGCGGACGAGACTGGCGACGAGGCGCAGGCGATCCCGTTTCTGAAACGCTTCACCGTCTTCAATAGCGATCAGTGCGACGAGCTCCCTGACGGGATCGCCACGGCTGCGCCGCCTCCGCTGCCCGCTCTGATCGAGCCGACGGTCGAAGCGTTGATCAAGGCGACCGGCATCGACTTCCGCATCGGCGGCAACCGCGCCTTCTATATGCATTCAGCAGATTATGTGCAGGTGCCGCCGCCGCATGCCTATGGCGAACCAATCAACTGGCACCGCACCGCGCTCCATGAGCTCGGCCACGCCAGCGGCCATGCCTCGCGTCTCAACCGCGATCTCAGCGGTTCTTTTGGCACGAAGAAATATGCCTTCGAAGAACTGATCGCGGAATTGAATGCCGCCTTCTGCTGTGCCTCGCTCGGCATCGTGCCGACCGTGCGCCATGCCGATTACATCGGCTCGTGGTTGGACGTTATGCGCGAGGACAACCGCGCCATCGTGCGCGCTGCGTCCCAGGCCAGCAAAGCCGCCGACTACATCCTCGGCTTTCTGCCGGATTCACAGCCGTCTGACCATGAGACCGCCGACGAGAGGAGGGTGGCATGATCCTGCTCCCGCAAGACTTACGCGAGCGCCTGCTCGCCAACGGCCGCCGCCGCGGCCTCGACCATGTGCCGGTCGTGAAGTTCTTCAATCCGCTCGGCGTCGGCACCTGGCTCGCGAGCGAGCTCGATGAGGATGGCGACACGCTGTTCGGTCTCGCTGATCTCGGCGAACCGGAGCTCGGCGCGTTCAGCCTCGTGGAGATGGAGGCCGTCGAGCTGCCCTTCGGCTTGGGGATTGAGCGCGACATCCTGTTCGAGGGCGCGTTCCCTCTATCGGTTTACGCGCAGGCCGCTCGCACGGCGGGCCGGATCGTGATTGACGACCGTTCGCTGCGTGCCGCGGCCGCGGTGTTGCAACGGGAAGATCGGTGACCTCGGCGCGCTTCGCCGGGGCGTGGCGGTTGAGCCGCCGCGCTCCGGAAGCGTTGCGATGTCATGCGTCCGACGCGCGGCGAGAGGGAGAGGAGGGCGGGCGTGTTGGCGAATGGGTTGGAGGCCGAGAGAGGGTCTCGGCCGCCCGTTCCGGAGAAAACTGACATGGCAAAGGCCGTTCAGAAGATCAAGCTGTCGCCCTCACGCGACATCCCCTTCAACAAGCTGGTGCTCAGCCAGTCCAACGTCCGGCGTGTGAAGGCCGGCATCTCGATCGAGGATCTCGCCGAGGACATCGCCCATCGCGAGAAGCTGTTGCAGAGTCTCTATGTGCGGCCCGTCCTCGACGCCGACGGACAGGAGACCGGCATGTTCGAGGTGCCGGCCGGGGGCCGCCGCTATCGTGCGCTCGAATTGCTGGTCAAGCAGAAGCGGCTCGCGAAGACCGCGCCGGTCCCCTGCATCGTCTGCGAAACTGGTGGCGAAATTTCCGCGGAAGAGGACTCTCTCGCCGAGAACGTGCATCGCGTCGCGCTTCATCCCCTCGACCAGTTCCGCGCCTTCCAGACCTTGCGCGAGCAGAAGCTGTCGGAGGATGATATCGCGGCCATCTTCTTCGTCTCCCCGCAGGTGGTGAAGCAGCGGCTCCGTCTCGCCGCGGTCTCCCCGAAGCTGCTCGACGTCTATGCCGACGACGGCATGTCGCTAGAGCAGTTGATGGCGTTTTCTGTCACCGACGATCACGTCAGGCAGGAACAGGTCTGGGAGGCCGTCAACAAGTCGGGCTACGACGAGTCGTATCAGATCAGGCGCCTTTTGACCGAGCGCGCGGTGCGTGGCTCCGACAAGCGCGCGCGGTTCGTCGGTCTCGACGCCTACGAGTCCGCCGGCGGCAATGTGCTGCGCGATCTCTTCGAAGCCGACGACGGCGGCTGGCTCGAGGACGTTGCATTGTTGGAGCGTCTGGTGGCCGAGAAGCTGCGCGCCGAAGCCGGGACGATCGCCGCGGAGGGATGGAAGTGGATCGAGGTCGCCGCCAGTTTTCCCTACGGCCATGACCATGGGCTCCGCCGGCTCGAGGGCATCCCGGCGGATCTCACCGCCGAGGAGCAGGCAAGCGCCGACGCGCTCCAGGCCGAGTACACCGCGCTTCAGGAGAAATATGAAGATGCCGACGAACTGCCCGACGAGGTAGATGCGCGGCTCGGCGAGCTCGAGGAGGCGCTCGAAGCTTTCGAGAATCGGCCGGATATCTTCAAGCCGGCCGAGATGGTCCACGCTGGCGCCTTCGTCAGCATCGATGCCGAGGGTGCATTGCAGGTTGCGCGTGGCTATGTCCGCCGTGAGGACGAGGCCGCATTCGTCGTGGCGACCGCCGAGCCCGATCCCGCGCCCGGTGCAGCAATGCCGGACACCGATCGTGGGGACCGGGACCCACCGTCGGCCCCGCGTGCTACGATCACCGTCAGCGGGCAGGTGAGCCCAGAGGAGGAAGAAGACGATGTCATCCGGCCGTTGCCCGACCGGCTCATCACCGAGCTGACCGCGCACCGCACGTTGGCTCTGCGCGATGCGGTTGCTTCCCATCCGCAGGTCGCGATGACTACGCTTCTGCACAAGCTCTGTGTAGATGTCTTTTACCAGACCTACACGCCGGGATGCCTTGAAGCGGGTGTTCGCCACGTCCAGCTTCCGGTGCAGGCACCGGATATGAAGGAGAGTGCGTTTGCGAAGTCTATCACGGATCGGCATGAGGCCTGGAGGGCCGATCTACCCACCGATGAGCAGGCACTGTGGGATTGGCTCGTCGCGCTTGACGATGCCAGCCGGTTGGCGCTGCTCGCCCACTGCGTTTCCGGCGGCATCAATGCGCTGTCCGAGAAAGTCGATCGCTATGGCGGTTCCGGCGTGACCGCCAATGGCTTGCGGCGCCGTCTCGATCAGGCGGACCGCCTGGCGCGGGCCGTCAATCTCGACATGGCGGAGATTGGCTGGCGGCCGACGGTCGACAACTATCTCGGCCGCGTCACTAAGAGTCGTATCCTTGAAGCCGTCCGCGAGGCGAAGGGCGAGAGCTCCGCGCAACTGATCGACCATCTCAAGAAGACCGAGATGGCCAAGGAAGCCGAGCGCCTGCTTGAGGACTCTCGCTGGCTGCCGGAACCATTGCGCACGCCCAATCTGCCGCTCGGCACCCCATCCCAGGCGCTGGGTGCTCACGACCAGTCGTCGACCGAACCACCCGGCGTAGAATCGGCGGCGGCCGGATGCGATGTGGCTATGGGGGCCGTGGCCACGTTGGGCGAAGATGAGGCCGCCGCGACCGAGCCGCGCATCATCGCGGCCGAGTAGTCGAGGCAGTATGACCTCCTTGAGGCCCGCCGGCGACGGCGGGCCTTTCTTCGCCCTGGAGCTCCCATGTTCACGCAAGCTTCCGATCTTGCTCGCCGCCTGGCCGAGCGCGCCGAGATGGTGTGTCGGCATTATCTTTCCAATGGACGCCGTTCGGGCAACTACTGGCTCGTGGGCGACATCAACAACACGCCGGGCCGCTCTCTTTTCGTCCGTCTCACCAGGCCGCAGTCTGGCAAGCGCGTTGCAGGGAAGTGGAGCGATGGTGCAACAGGACAACATGGCGATCTGCTCGATGTCATCCAATTGAGCCGTGGGCTTGCCTTCAGTGACGCCGCCGACGAGGCGCGCCGTTTTCTCAGCATGCCACCTCCTGCGCCGGGTCCGGCAAATGTCGTCAGGCGCCGACCGGCAGCCGTCGGATCTCCCGAGGCGGCCCGTCGATTGTGGGCGATTTCGAAAGGCATCGTTGGCACGCTGGCGCAATCCTATCTGGCCGATCGTGGCATCACTCACATTGAGGGCCTGAACAGCCTGCGCTTTCACCCGCGTTGCTACTATCGCCCGCATGATCACGGCCCCACCGAGACCTGGCCAGGGTTAATCGCGGCCGTCACCGACCTTGACCATCGTATCACCGGGGTGCATCGCACCTGGCTCAATCCCCATGGATTCGATCCCGTAACGCTCGGCAAAGCGCCCATCGACACACCACGTCGCGCGATCGGCGATCTACTCGGTCACGCCGTCCGCTTTGGCATGATGGCCGATGTCGCCGCCGCAGGCGAGGGCATCGAGACCATGCTATCGCTCCGCATGGTTATGCCGGCCATGCCAATGCTCAGCGCGCTTTCAGCCGCGCACCTTGCCGCCATCATGTTTCCGCCTACACTGCGCCGCCTCTATGTCGCGCGCGACGATGATCCTGCCGGCGATGCGGCCCACGACACGTTGCGCGACCGGGCTCACGAGGCCGGCATCGACGTGATTCCGCTCTCACCCGGGCTGGGAGATTTCAACGATGATCTGCGGCTGCTGGGCCTCGATACGGTCCGGGCTGCAGTCCGAATCCAGCTCCTCCCGCAGGACGTCGCGCGCTTCATGTTGGTGGCCGATCGGGTCCGATAGCGGTAGGCGAGGGCGCGAGGGTCGTGCCGGCGACTCTCCGTTCGGAAAGGGCCGCGCAGCCGGGCCTTCTTGAGAGGCGACGTTTTGCGGCAAGCGGCCCGGCCCCGCAATGGCGGCGCGCGACTATTTTCCGCCGCGCGCCCACGAATGACTGCTCACATAGTCCACGGGACGACGCGCGCTTTGCATCGCGAAGCAAAATAGCCGCGCGCCGCCATCCTCCGCTTCGCTCCGGCCGCTTGCGCGGTGCAGGTCCGGCCCGCCCGCCGCCTTTGGTCGCCATGAAGGCCGCGATGGGCGCGGCCGATCCGATCAAGGAGCATCGTCATGACGACCGACCACGACGACACCGCTTCGTCGCTCACCGACCACGCGATCGTCGAACTCCAACTCCACGGTCACCGTCCCTTCCAGGACGAACCCGATCCAAGGCCACTTCCCGAAGCCCGACAGATCACGGGCGCGGTTGCCGACATCTTCGATGCGCTGATCGTCACCCTCCGTGACACACGGCTCGAACCCGACCTCGACGATCTTCTGTGGTCGATGGTCAACCTGTTCCATCGCGCCACGACGCGCACCGAACGTGAACTCGATGGCAACGAACAAGCGCAACGGCAGAGCCAGCGCGACCAGGACGGTTCCGAAATCCGCTCCGTCGAGCTCGAACGCCTAATCGCCGAAGGCCTGACATTGATCGAGCGACGTAACGTCATGGAATACTTCCGCGACCAGGCCGCAGAGCATTTCGCCATGCACACCGGATCGCACTGGCAGCCGCGCACCGGGTCGAAACTCAGCCATCGCACGATGACAGCAGCGATGATCGACAGCCGAGACTTCATCGCCGCCAAGCGCCGGGCCGATACCGAAATCATGCTTCCTCCGGGTCCGAAGATCGCGTTCACCGGCGGGTTCGACTTCAACGATCATCGTCTGATCTGGGACAGACTCGACCAGGTCCACGCCAAGCACCCGGACATGGTGCTATTGCACGGCGGCAGTCCGAAAGGTGCCGAACGCATCGCATCACGCTGGGCCGATCACCGCAAGGTGCCGCAGATCGCCTTCAAGCCCGACTGGGCGAAGGGCAAGGCAGCCCCGTTCAAACGCAATGATGCCATGCTCGAAACACTGCCAATCGGGGTGCTGGTAACCCCCGGTAGCGGCATCCAGGCCAATCTCGCCGACAAGGCCCGCCGCCTTAGCATCCCTGTCTGGAAGATCGGCAAGGACGGCGCGTGAGCGCCGTTCTTCCATTTGCCAGCAGGCCTACCAGCAAACGCCATATCGGCGATAGCGCCGACATCAACCACCATCTGGATGTTTCTTCCGGATTGACGGCGTCGTCTCGCCGCGCGACTCCGCACCATCAGCGTGCGATCGCAAGAAGCTTGCTTCATGCGATTTTGATTCCGAGGACGATCTGCGATCGGTTACACTTCGCTCGCGCCGCGGTGGTGGTGGGAGGCGCGCATTATTTTGTCCAGAAAATGGAGTCATCCACCATGGCCGCACTTGCCATCCTCGTCGGCATAGGTTTCTTCTGTTGGCTGCTCTACGGCGCGGCCATCTATGCGTTGCCGTTTCTTGTCGGCGCCGCCGTCGGACTCCATGCAGAGGAGGCCGGAGCCGGCGCGCTTGGCGGCATCGTGATCGGGATCGGCACCGGTATGTTGGTTCTGATCGTCGGGCGCGCAGTATTCGCGCGGGCGCGGGGGCCCGTACTACGCGCTGCGATCGCATTGGTCTTCGCGGCCCCAGCCGCATTCGCGGGTTATTCGGCGACGTCCACGCTATTCGGCTTGGCCTCGGCATCCGAAGACTGGCGTCAGGCCTTTGCGATCATCGGCGCAATGGCAATTGGTGCCGTCCCTTGGCAAAGGCTTGCCGCGACGCTACCACCTGTTAGCGACGACAATCAGGGCCGCCCGGCACAGGCGTGCGGGCGGGGCGCACAGCACCGCGCGTTGGATCCGCGCCGCTGACCTCTCCGGCGATCGGTGTGAGTTCGAGCGTCATCGCGTGGATGCGGATCGTGACCGACACCGTACGGGCGACCCTTGCTGGATCGCCCGGGGCGCAAACTCTCACTCTCTTTCAAGGCCGATTGTGACGCGTTCTGCCTCTCGCCGTTCTCGCGCGCCGAATATTCACGCCCGACGCAGGATGTGACGATTGCCGTCGCCTGTTCGCTTATGGCGGCAGTGTGATGTTCGCCAGCCCTCCTTGCCAAATCCCTGTTCCGAGAAGCGCGTCCATTCACGTCAACGATGGCCTGACCTTAGCCGGACAGCGGCTGCGCCTCGATCGCCTAGCCGCAATCCCGGCGTTCAACTTTCTTCCCCTGGGCTTCGCCCATTCCTCGCGCGACAAGAAAGTTGCCCGCCGGCATCCTCCGCTGCGCTGCGGTCCTGAAAGGATGCGGCGTCGCTCGTCTCCGGCCTGTCGGTCGCCATCGAGACCGCGATGGTCGCGGCTCGGAAACAGAGCAAGGAGAACTACAATGGCGAACATCGGCACTTTCACCAAGACCGAGCAGGGCTTCACCGGCGAACTCGTCACTCTCAGCCTCAAAGCCAAAAACGTCCGCCTGGTCGAGGAAGTCCCGAGCAGCAACGAGAACGCGCCAACCCACCGGGTCTTTGTCGGAAGAGTGGAGATCGGAGCCGCCTGGGCCAAGCGCTCCAACGAGGGTCGCCCGTACCTCTCGGTCAAGCTCGACGATCCAAGCTTCACGAATCCCATCTACGCGAACCTGATCGAGGACGAGGGCGGCAAGACCCACACGCTGATCTGGTCTCGCCCCAACGGTCGCCGCGGCGCCGACTGAGCCGCGGAGGATCCCCGTCCGGCCGGTCCGGACGGGGAATTTCCCGTCTCCCCAATCGGACTGCGCACCGGATGGGATCGTCACCTATGCTCGTCTGCCAGCTAAACACGGGCCCCAGATCCAGGCCCATCTGCGTTCGTAGCCTATCTGGCGATTTTCGCCTTGCCGCCAGGTCTTGGCCTCACTGACTGGATCAACTCGCACGGATCGATCTCCAGTGCGTCTGCGATTCGGCCGAGAACCGACACACTCGGTGATTTATCCGCGCGCTCGATAGCACCCACATAGCGGGCGCTCAGCCCGGCGGCATCAGCCAATTCTTCTTGCGTCAGTTCCTTGGCATGACGTATCCGACGCAGGTTGATCGCCACGACCTCCTTGAGATCCATGGCGACCACGCTGATGGTAGAGGAACCATCGTTCTAGGAACGATGGTTCCGATTCGTTCGATGCCGTGATATCCTAACTTCGAGCAGTCTGACCAATCGAGCCAGGCAAGCAGCAAGTCGAACCGCAAGGGCCGCGCGGCAGTGCATAACCGCCTGACCGCCATCAGCCCAAGGCAAGATGTGGTATATCTAATATTTCAATGAGGCCGGGCGTGCAGCCATGACCATCCCCGTCTTCGACGACCACCCGCCCGACGAGGCGCACGTCACGCCCTACGACGAGCGCCATCTCAAGACCTATCTACGGCTCCTTGACGCCGCCGAGGAAGGAGCCGACTGGCGCGAGGTCGTGCAGATCATCTTCGGTCTCGACCCCGAACGCGAGCCCGCACGCGCGCGCAGCGTGCATGACAGCCATCTTGCACGCGCACGGTGGATGAGCCGGACCGGCTATCGCGACCTCGTTCGACGCTCGTCGTAATGAACTGAGAGTTCAACGGTTTTTTGTGACACCCGTTTAATCCCTCATCTTTCACAGCAGAAGCGGTGCAACACGTGTTGCGTGGTCGGGTACTTGTAAGCTTGGAGGCTGCCCCAAATAGTTCTACCTAGGATTGGGGGCATGCGTATTTGCGTATAGTGGGGATTATCGCATGCCAGACGGAGCAGGGTGGCGGTCGGAAGAATCGAGCGACTATTTGGACGACGTGCAGCGTTCGGGATTTGCCTGGGAGTTTCTGAGACGCGACCCGCTATACCGCCAAGACTATCGACAGATGAGCCTGCTTTTGGATAGCCAAGCGCCGAGCGACCAGGAGGTGGCTCTGGCGCTGGCAAAGCGCTGGGGCCTGAACTTTTCCGAGTGATCCCCGGCAGCGTAGCGATCAAGCGCCCACGCTCTGGGATCCAAACATCCTACCGGCGACGGTCATCCTGATCACGTCGCCGCTCGAATCCGTCGGCTCTCTGACATTTAAGCAGCTAGCGCCGGCAGCATTTGTCGCGAACCGGCCGGACGGCCGCCATGTCTTGCTGCGCGACGACAGCGGAAACCGCCAGCTTTGGATGCTTGCTGATGCCCCGCCGACCGCACCGTTTGCAGCTGTTATTCCCTTTGACGTAAATATGCCGCAGCGCGTCGAAGCCGCATTGCATCTCTGGCTGAGCTTGACCGGATCGGCGCCGCCGCCGGTCGAGCCGCTCACCGCTCAGCAGCGGCGACGGCTGATCCTGATGCTCCGTGCGCTGGACGGCTGGCAGCAGCATGCAAGCTATCGCGAGATAGCCGCCGTATTGCTCGATCCGCTCGTCCGCAGCCAGTCGCGCCGCGAATGGCTGACATCCCCGCGTCGCGCCCAAATCATTCGTCTGGTCAGAGACGCTATCCGTCGCATGCGCGGCGGCTATCGTGATCTGCTAAGCGGACGCTAGGCCGCGCACTCGCGGCTTGGGTGAGCAGATGGTGCATATCCCCATGTCCAGGCCATTCAGGTCGCGATCGACCGGTACGCCGAGGCCGCTTACGGCAATCGAGACTTCTTCCTCAACAAGCCTCATTCAATTGGTGGTAGTAGAAAGGCGGGAGACGTTCCATAGGGGGTTTTGGTGGTTGAAGTCGTTGGCCTTACCGCGAATGTTCTCAAGCGATCGATCCGTATCGGCGTAAATGGTGGGTCTGCAACGGCTTTCACTATCGAGGTGGATAGCCGCCATTATCTGATCACGGCTAAACACGTCGTAGCGACTGCGAAGGAAAATGCGACAGTCAAACTCTGGCTCGATGGTGCACAGATTGCCGATGCCGACGTCACAATTCTTCGCTGCACCGACCCTATCGACATCGCCGTCCTGGTGCCGAAAAAGATTCTAACCGTCACGCAAGCTCTGCCGGCTGACCCCGGTGGAATGCAGCTCGGGCAAGATGTCTACTTCGTCGGCTTTCCGTACGGCGATCCGAATTTCATCACGATTACGCCTGCGCTAGAGAACGTCGGTTTCGTCAGAAAGGCGATTTGGTCTTCACAGCAGATCATCGATGGCGCGATCACGATGTATTTTGACGGACGCAACAATGAGGGGTTCTCCGGATCGCCTATTGTGTTCCTAGAAGATGGCAAGCCGAGAGACTTCAAGGTAGCTGGCGTGATCTCGGGTTTTAAGTCAGACCTCTCGCAAGTCTTAAATTTTGTAAAAATTCAAGAGAAGGACGTGACCGACGAAGACCGAGCATTGAATCGTGTCAGGAGAGGCCCGGACGGCTCATTGGGTCGACTTGTTCCGACCGGACACGTCGTACAAGGCAACACTGGCATCGTCCTTGGCTACGATATCAAACACGCCGTGGACTTAATCCGCGCAAAGGGCGCAAAAAGGTCCGGAAGTTTAATAATCACGTCTAGGTTCGGCGCGCTCTCGACTTGCTTGGCTGACACGTAATCGTGCTCGACCGCGCCATGAGACTACTGATGCTGAGCGTGAAGATACGCGTTGGCGTCAGGAGATGATGCGCCAGCGCAAGCTGCCTGAGAACTTGTGCAAGTCTGATGATGAGATTGCGAGGCTTGCTCATACGGGTATAGGAGCGCGGCATGAATAACCCTGTGGATTTCTCGCTCCCGTGTCACTCAGCACACTTAGCATCAACGGTTTGCGTTAGTCGCTCCATCGGGCTTAGCTTTGCTCGAACCGGAGGACTGGTCATGAACGATGATTTGAGTATCGGACGCGAGATAACGCCTGAGGAGAGGAAAGAGCGTAAGCGTTTTGCTACGCTGTGTGGGCATGTGACGCGTCGTTTGATGAATAATGAGCGTCTTACGGGTTCGGTGTTGGAGTGTGCGTTGGAGTGTGCTGCCGGTGATGGCGACGTGTGTGAAAAGCTTAAGAAGGGTGAGCCGCTGAGTGATTATCAGAAGCATCTGATGATCAATGTATGGATGGTGCACATGCGGCTTGGGTGAGCAGATCGTGCAAGCCCATGAGCAAGCCTAGCGCCACAGAAAACCAATACTTCCGCGTCATAGGCGAACGCATGGAAGTGGGTGAGTTGCGCTGCCGGTGCTACCCGCAGCTCGTTGCCGTCGAGCGGCATCACACGCGGGCCGCTGTGGGAGACCGGCACAGGTCTCAAGGCCCCAATAGGAGGCTCGAATGACCGGGTTCTGGGACAGGTTCCGCCAGTCCTGGTGGATTAGCGCGCTTGGGCTCGCCCTCATCGGCTTCGCAATGGCATGCCAGCTCTATGGCGACGCCCGATGGCGGCAGGACGATGCGCCGACCGCGGTCGGCAGTAAGTAAGCCTACAGGTACTTGTTTGCGCGCTTTTTGAGGTAGTCGGGCGGATCGTCGTGGGGTTTATCCAGCCCAGTTATCCTGGCAGGCGTCTCAAGCGGCTCCGGCATCGGGTCATCGCCGAATATCCGATACGATACCGGGAGCTCTTTGATCGGTATATCGCGTACCCGCAGCCAGATGATGAAGGCCGCGCATTGGCGCTTCCCATGGTCGATCCTGTCGGCGATGTCCCGTAATTGCTCGACAGATAGGGTGATGTAGATCGGGTCCGGCTTGTTCTTCGAAGTCCGTTTGACCAGGTACAGCTTGTCAGGCTTGCCGCCGAACAGGGACGTGTAAAATTCCGAGTGCATGAGCTGGTTGCGGATGTGCGAGCACCAGTCGAAGTAATCCATAAGCTTGTTGACGAAC
>Ga0134125_10002436_pt1 | contig 22085 bp, 20 predicted proteins | sample KB31751_FD_96464 | JGI IMG/M metagenome (GOLD analysis project Ga0134125, IMG submission 96464) | Terrestrial soil microbial communities with excess Nitrogen fertilizer from Kellogg Biological Station, Michigan, USA - KB3-175-1 | ecosystem: Environmental > Terrestrial > Soil > Unclassified ... | reverse complement strand
TCGCAGCACGCGCGGATCGTGACCGGACGCGCGGACCTGATCGGTTCGCTCGGTGAACTCCATATGAAATGAGGTGAGGCCCTCGTCCTCCGCGATCAGCGTTTGCGCCGCAGAGACCGAGGCGTAGAACCGGCGATTATAGGCGACGAAAACCTCGGCTCGCGAATGGGAAGCGGCACAAACGACGTCAGCGATCTCGGCCGTCGTGAGGCCGGCAGGTTTTTCGACAAGGATTTTCCGGCCACCGTTTTCGATCAGCGCTTTTGTCGTCGTGGCGAGAGCCGGAACGGGAAGCGCGACAATTACCTTCGTCTCCGCCTGCAACGGATTGCTTGCGAGGCGGGTTTCGAAACCGCCAAGCTCGGGCTTGCGGCCGGTCTCGGCTTCAAATTTCCGGGCCGACGCCATGCCACGCCCGATCGCCGTCCAGGAAACTCCAAGGGCGTTCAGAACCTTGCCGTAGGCTATTGCCATTGGCCCGGCGCCGATCAGGAGCACGCTCATGTCACCGGGCATTCCTGGATCGAGTCATCCCGGAGAACGCGGCGCATATGCGCAAGGAATGCCGCGATCATCGGCCGGTGCAGTTTGGCGGCGCTCGCATAATCAGGGAGCCCTGGACTTTTCCTCGCGAGGATGGCGTCGACATAAGCTGCCGTCAGGTGGCTTTGCGGCGGCATCGGATAGGCTTCAATCGACGAATGCCCGCCTTGCGATACTGTCAGCGTCTGCTCATCCGAGATGGACAGACGCATGTCTTGGGTTTCGATCGAGACCGTCCGCGGGCCGGCGGGTCCCTGAGTACAGACGGCATCGAACTTTGTTCTCGGGTGCGCCATGCCTACGACATGCCCGAAAAATTCCACAAAACCGGATCGCTTGGACTTGGCGACGACAGGCTCGAGTTGCTTTGTATCCAGAGATGGTTCGACGCCTCCGGCAAGATAATCGAGCTCGTCGAGATGGTGCACGAGATTGCAGGCAAGGCCCCACCCTTGCCCCTCGACCCGATAACTGAAATCGGCCTCGCCAATGAGTTCGGCCAGCCGCCCTGCCCCAGGATAGCGGCGACGCGGGCAATTTACCCAGGCTTCGATGCTTGCGCGGGAAAACAACTCAGCGGCCTCATCGTACTCGTCCAGGCGCGTGAACAGGACTTTTTCGAGGATCAACGCCCGTGTACCCTTCGCCACGACTTCTCGAATGGCCGGGAGCCTGTCCCGTGACGTTGTCGCAATGATCGCGAGATCGGGGGCAACATCGGCGTCTTCGATGCTGGAAAACTCTCGAACCGTTCCGTCCGCCAGACCGCCATCTTCCAGCAGCCGCACGCGCGCGCGCTGCCGCGCCTCCGAGGACGGATCGATAATATCAAGATCGACGCATCCGCTGGCACGCGCCATTGCCTGGGCGTGCCGCGCACCGATCGCTCCGGCGCCAACCACCGCAACGCGGTGACGCGTGGTCATGCCCGCCAAATTGCTCCACCGCGGGGCATGCCGCGGCTGTGCCGCGTGGCAATCGAAATATTCATGCGCGGGACTTCAGCCGCCGCGATTCGACCTGCTCCTTGTGCGCTTTTCGCCAGGTGATCAATCGCTGGAGCCCGTCGTCGAGATCAATAGACGCATCAAAGCCGATCTCGGATTTCGCCCGGGCCGGCGAACCGATCCGGTTCGTTACCAGAGTTGCCTGATTTCGCGGCGCATAATTGATGGCCTGGTTCGAGCCGACCGACCGAAGAAGCTTTTGCGCAATTTCCAGCAATGTTGTGCGCTTGCCGGTCCCAACATTGTAAAAGCGGTCGACCGTCTTCGCCTTCACGGCACAGATATTCGCCTTGGCGCAGTCCTCGACGGCGACGAAATCGAACGCCTCGGAACCGTCCCCAAGGATGGTCGGCCCCTCGCCGCGGTCGATCGCGTCCAACATCTTCATGATCACGGCGATGTAGGCGCCGTGATAGTCCTGGCGCGGGCCATAGACATTCATGTACCGCAGGCCGACGTAATTCAGGCCGTAGCGATGATGGAAGGCGCGCAGCATCGCCTCGCCGCAAATCTTGGTGGCACCATAAAAATTCTTGTTGTTGAACGGATGCTCTTCGGTCATCGGCTCGTCCACCGCGTCGCCATAAACCGACGCCGAGGACGAGTAGACAAGCCGCGACACCTTCTTGGCGACGCAGGCTTCCATGACGTTGAACGTCCCGCGCACATTGACGTCGAAGGCCGTGCGGGGAAATTCATGACACTGCATCAGCCACAGAGCGGCAAAATGGAAGACCGCATCGACGCCATCCAGTGCCGCGTGCAGGATATCGGCCTGCATGACGTCACCGCCGGCCTCGAAAATTTTGACGCGCGGGTCGCGCAACGCGGCTGCAAGATTTTCGTGCGTGCCTCGGACGAAATTATCGTAGATGACGATCTCTTTCACATCTTCCTTGGTGAGAAGATCGACCGTATGCGAGCCGATGAGACCGGCACCGCCGATGACCGCAAGTTTCTTGCCACGAATGTCCACCGAAACGTTCCTTCAGCTGATCAATTCAAGACGGCCGTCCGGCGTCTCGCGATACCGTGAGCCGTCACGCGGGCAACCGAGATCGGCACCGAGCCGTTCGCCCGCTTTGCTCATCCAGCCAACGCGCCGCGCGGGCACCCCGGCCATCAGCGCAAATTCGGGAACATCGCTTGTAACGACCGCGCCGGCGGCAATGAAGCAATAAGCGCCGAGTTCGCGGCCGCAAACGATGGTCGCATTGGCGCCGATTGTCGCGCCTCGGCGCACATGGGTCGGCCTGAATTCAGTCTTGCGCGAGACATGCGCGCGAGGATTGACCACGTTGGTGAAGACGCAGCTCGGCCCGCAGAACACATCGTCTTCCAGCACGACGCCTTCATACAGCGACACATTGTTCTGGATCTTGCAGCCTTTGCCAATCGTCACGCGCGGGCCGATCATCACGTTTTGCCCGATCGAACATCCACTGCCGATCTCAACCTCGCCGAGGATGTGACTGAAGTGCCAGATGCTGGTGCCGTCGCCGATCGTCACAGGTGCATCGACATAGGCGCTCTCGTGTATGCGCACGCCGGGAAAGCGGGGATCGGCTTTGAACTGCGTGGACATCAGCTCAGATAGCGCTGGGCAAACGGATGCTGCTCGCCGACATGCGGCTCTTCGGCGTTGCTGCGGAAGTTCGAGACGATTTCAACGGAAGCGCGCACGTCGTCGAGGCCAAAGCCACGGCCGGCGAGGATCTCCTCATAGCTGCGCGTGTGCAGATCGGTGAAGCCGTCGGAAAACTCGATTTCCTCGCCGTTGAGCAGGATCGAGCGGTAGGTGGTTTTCTGGCCGGCGACGGCCGGCGGGAGATCGTTACGATCGACCGACAGGAACCAACGGATACAGGCGCGGCCGCACTCGAGATAGCCGGCTGCGCGTTCGTTTGTGCGCAAGTGCACGACATTGCGTCGCGCCGGCCCGAATACGTGCGCCAGCATGTCAAACAGATGAACGCCGATATTGGTGGCGACGCCGCCGGACTTGGCGTGATCGCCCTTCCATGACGAATGGTACCAGCGGCCGCGAGAGGTAATGTAGGTCAGATCGAGCGCAATTTCGTTCTGCGGCGACGCCGTCATGCGTTCCTTCAATGCCTTGATGGCAGGATGCAGCCGCAACTGCAGGATCGTCGAAATGCGCCGCTTGGTATTTTTCTCAATCTCGGCAAGACCGTCGATATTCCACGGATTGAGCACAAGCGGTTTCTCGCAAATCGCATCGGCATCCGAGCGCAACGCGAAGCGGCAGTGCGCGTCGTGCAGATAATTGGGCGAGCAAATCGATACGTAATCGATCTTGTCGCCGCGACGGCGCAGCTTGTCGATGTGGCGGTCGAACCGTTCGAACTCGACGAAGAAGCTCGCCTCGGGGAAGTAGCTGTCAATAACGCCGACGGAATCGTTCGGGTCGAAGGCGACCTTGAGGTCGCCGCCGACCGCTTTGATCGCCTTCATGTGGCGCGGCGCGACGTAGCCGGCCGCGCCGATCAATGCAAACGATGTCATTGCCATGTCTTCCGATTAGGCACGCTACCGCACTCCGGGTGAATCGCTCGCCCGAATGCACACAGCCTCGGTTCTGTCGCAGCCTTGCCTAAGCTGCGGCAATGCTGTCCACGTCGACCATGACCCGGACCTTGCGGCCGAGCAGATCAAGCAGAACCGCCACTCGCTCACTATCCTTCATGCCCTCGTAGAGCCCGAAGCAGCCAGCGAGGGCGCCGTCCAATACGCAAATCTTGTCGCCGGTATGAAATTGCGGCCGCAAATTAAGACGCACAAAGCCCGCCTCGTCCTCGCGCGCCCGGAGCGCCGCAACGACCTGATCCGGCACCGACTGCGGTGCATCGCCGTTGCAGATCAGGCGCGAGACGCCAATCGTCGAGAAGATCGAGCGCCAGCGATGCGCCGCCATATCGATGCCGACGAACAGATAGCGCGGGAACAACGGCGCGGCGACATGCTCGACCCGGCGCGCATGCCGACGACGCTTCATGTAGCGCGGCAGATAGACGGCGAAGCCTTGGCGATTGAGATGCACAGCCGCTTTCAGCTCGGCGTTCGGCTGTGACTGCACGACGTACCATCGCTGCGTATCGGGAATCATTCCGCAGCTCCACCCTGTTGACGGATGTGCACACGCAGCAGTTCGGGGATCAGAACCCGCTCAAGGCCGAGGCGCTCGATCGCCGCCTCGGACGTGGCACGCGCGGCCTTGAAATCGGTGACCAATACCGCGTCGTAGGGAACGTCGACCGCGTTAATGTCCTTGAACACGGGAGCGCCGACGAAGTGCTCGGCCGCCGCCGCGCCATCGACAAGCCCGACGACTTGCACGCCCTGCTCCATCGCGCAAAGCGCGGCGATTTCGGCAAGGTCAGAACGCCCAAGCAGCAATACGCGGGTCAGACCGCGCGGGCCGGCGCCGCTGAATAATTCCGAGCAATCGGTCTTGGCCTGGCGGAAAAAGCTGAACGAATAGGACAAATATTCAACGGTGAGGCGAGACTTTTCAGCAAAGCCTTGCGGCGTCAGATAATAGGCGTAGCGGCGGGCTGGCGCATGGCGGACCTTTACCAGGCCCTTTTTCATGCAGCGTTTGAGGTAAGCGTTGACGAGACCGAGCGCAATTCCGAGTTGCGACGCCAGCAGCCGTTGCGACTGCGCCCGATCCTGCTCGACGGCATCGAGCAGCCCGAGCATAATTCGGGAACTCTCTGCGCTTTCCTCGCCGCCTCGGGGCATAGAATCCTGCTACCGTTAGCTGGTAGCCTGAATACGTCGTTCACGACATGAACGTCAATTACTTTGTTCAAGCTATGAACACGAAAGGCGATTACGGTTTACTAAATTAATATAGATAAATCAATTACTTATTGAGAGACAGTAGCGAGCAACCGCCGGGCTTGCCCTGGGGGTTCCAACGCGTGGTCTCCAAGCCAACAGCCCATGACGGCTCCCATTCTGCGGCCAACTTGGCTTATGTATTCCCGGCGCGACCCGTAACCGGCTCACACGATGGAATAGGCATGGGCGTCGATACGGATCGGAATGTTGACGCAGACATCGCCCGTGGCTTTGGCAAAGAATGGTCGACCTTCCGCCAGGGCGAAGACAGTCTTTCACGCGAGCAGCGTGAGGCAATCTTCGAGAATTATTTTCATATTTTCCCATGGAAGCTGTTGCCGCCCGGCGGCGGGGTCGGCATCGACGTCGGTTGCGGCAGCGGCCGCTGGTCGATGACGGTAGCGCCTCGCGTCGCGCATTTGCACCTCCTCGACGCCAGCGCCGAGGCCGTCGCGGTTGCGCGGGAAAACCTCAAAGCCGCGCAGAATGTCTCGTTCCATGTCAACAGCGTAGCCGACATTCCGTTGCCTCCGCGGTCTCTCGATTTCGCGTTTTCGCTCGGCGTCCTCCACCACGTTCCCGACACTCAAGGTGCCATCCGCGCGATCGCGAACAAGATGAAGCCGGGCGCGCCGTTTTTGATTTATCTTTATTACGCCTTCGACAATCGGCCGCCCTGGTACAGAGCGCTCTGGCTCATGAGCGACGCCGTTCGTGCTGTGATTTCGCGGCTCCCCCACCCGCTGCGCAAGGCAACCAGCGAAATAATTGCCGCGCTGTTCTATTGGCCGCTGGCACGGCTGGCGGCGTTACTGGCGCGACGAGGCGTGGCGTCTCAGTGGATGCCGCTTGCCTGGTACAGAGACAAATCCTTCTACGTCATGCGGACCGATGCCTATGACCGCTTTTGCACGCGGCTCGAAAAGCGCTTCAGCAAGGAGCAGATCGCGCAGATGCTGGCCGCCGCCGGTTTTATATCCATTTCCTTTTCCGATTTGCCGCCCTATTGGTGCGCGGTCGGGATCAAATCGGCATAGGCTTCTGCTCGATGCCGCGGAAAATCCTCTACCTCGTCTCCGAAGATTGGTACTTCATGTCGCATCGCCTGCCGATGGCGCGGGCCGCGAAGCAAGCCGGTTTTGAGGTGCATGTAGCGACGCGGGTCGCAGACTACGCCGCAGCGATCGAGCGCGAGGGATTTACGCTGCATCCCCTCACTTGGCGGCGCGGCAGTCTCAATCCCGTCAATTTACTGGTCGCGGCACGCGAGGTGCGCGAAGTCTATCGCCGTGTCCGGCCTGCGCTTGCGCATCACGTGGCTTTGCTGCCGACGCTCGCCGGATCTCTCGCGGCTCTCGGACGGCCAATCGTCTGCCTCAATGCGCTCGCGGGACTTGGCTATGCATTCACCTCCAGTACACTGAAGGCTCGCGCCATTCGTATTGCGCTCGAAAGCCTGCTGCGCTGGCTGCTTAGCCGCGAGCGCGCTTTCGTTCTTGTGCAGAATGCCGACGACCGGGCCGTTATCCGATCGCTTGGCGTGCCTGCCGAGAAGGTTGAACTGATTGCCGGCTCGGGCGTCGATAGCGACCGGCTCGTGCCGTTGCCCGAACCGCCGGCGCCGCTGACTGTCGGCTATGTCGGCCGGCTGCTGTCTGACAAGGGTGTCGGCGACCTCGTCGCTGCGCACGGGCTTCTTGCAAATCGCGGCAAGAATATCGCGCTCTTGATTGCCGGCGAAACCGATCCGGCCAATCCCGCCTCAATCCCCGACAAATTGCTCGCCGAATGGAAAACGCACGCCAACCTCACTTTGCTCGGCCACGTCGACGACGTTCGCACGCTATGGGCCAGAGCGCATATCGCGGCCTTGCCGTCGCTGCGAGAGGGTTTGCCACTCAGCCTGCTCGAGGCCGCCGCCTGCGGCCGCCCGATTGTTGCCTCGGACGTTCCGGGCTGCCGCGAAATTGCGCGGCAAGGGCTGAATGCCTTGTTGGTTCCGGCGCAGGACTCCGTTGCCCTTGCCGATGCAATCGAGCAACTCGCCACCGACGCCGGGATGCGGCAGCGGTTCGCCGCCGCCGGCCGGACACTGGTGGAAAACGAGTTTTCGCAGAAGCGCATCGGTGGAGAGATCGTCGACCTCTATCAGCGGCTGTTGCAACGATGAATTGTTTGGCCGTAATTGAGCCGGTTGAACGCCCGGACAAGATCGCGATTTTCAGGGCTGGGCCCGATCTGTGACCCCGATCGCCATGCCAAATTACGCCACGCTCGCACTCATCTTCGTGGCCGCCGCACTTGGGTGTTGCGGCCTGATCTGGCTCCTGCGCCCGCTCTGGCGCCATTATGCCTTGGCCAAGCCGAACCTGCGGTCGTCGCACAAGACACCGACGCCACAAGGTGGCGGCATTGCAGTTGTTGCCGTCGTCGTGATTGCGATGCTGGGCACGATGCTGACGCCATCCCTCGATGGCGGTGCATTCCATGTCGAATTCGTGATCGCAGCAACGATCTTGCTCGCCGTCGTCGGCGCAATCGACGACGTGCGCATTGTAGAGGTCATTCCTCGGCTCGTCACGCAAGCCATCGCCGTCGCTCTTGTCGTTGCGACGCTGCCGGCCGAGCTACGCATTGCGCCGATCATGCCGTGGGCGATCGAACGCGCGCTGCTGGTGATCGGAGGCATCTGGTTCGTCAATCTCGTCAATTTCATGGACGGCATCGACTGGATCACGGTTGGCGAAACGGTGCCGGTGACCGCCGGTCTTGCGCTTTTTGGCTTGATGGGCGCGCTACCGCCGAGTGCTGCCGTCGTATCGCTGGTCCTGTGCGGCGCAATGATCGGCTTTGCGCCTTTCAACAAGCCCACTGCGCGGTTGTTTCTGGGCGACGTCGGCAGCCTGCCGACCGGGCTGATCCTGGGCTGGCTGCTTGCGCTGTTGGCCGGCAGCGGTCACCTCGCAGCCGCGCTGCTGTTGCCACTTTATTATCTTGCCGACGGTACGGTGACACTGTTGCGGCGGCTCGCGAACCGCGAGCGGATTACGCAAGCGCACCGAAGCCATTTTTATCAACGAGCAATGGATGGCGGCTTCAGCGTAAAGCAAATTGTCGCGCGCATCTTTGTTGTCAATATGGCGCTCGTCGGGCTTGCGGCGGTAACCGTGACAAATGCTTCGAGCGCCGCCTGCATCGCGGCCGTCGCCGTTGGCTGCGCGCTCGTCGGCGGGCTTCTTGTCCGATTCAACAAAACTTAAGTGCAAAGCCACTTGGGCACGCGCAAGCGCGCAAGGGACGCATCTGTCACGGTTGCTTTATTTTGGCGGCCGATCGCTGTTCCGACGGCGTTTGCCGCCCGAGCGCTATGCCGCCAGCGACGCCAACGCCAAAGACATAAAGCCACCCTTGCGCGAAATCGGACAGGTGGGAATTAAACAGCGACCCGATAATGTTCTGCACGACGACGGCAAGCCCAACCCATTCGGCAAGCCCCGTGCCACGAAACAGCAATAAGTGCGCGATCCACATCGCCCAAAGGATGGCCGCGCCGACCAAGCCGACCTGGATCGCCACGGCGAAAGTCTGATTGTGCGGGTTGGTCGTGGCGGTCGAAGCGGCCCCGGTGTCTCCGACCGCCGCAGCCTTAAACAACGGCGTTATCGATCCGGTCCCGTTGCCTAGAATCGGCGCTCGCGCCACAAATTCAATCGACTTTTTCCAAAACTCTATCCGCTCGCCGGAAGAATTTCTTTCATCGGTCGCTTCGTAATGCTGGTAGTCCGTCCAAAGCTGAATCGTGCGCGTGCGCAGATAAGGCGACGACGCCCAAGCAGCGCCGACGAGAACAATGGAGCCGGCCGTCAGCAGCGCCATTCCCCTGCGACTCAGTCTCCTGGCGGCAAGGATCGCGACAAGCACCGGCAAAATAACCAGCGCGGTGCGCCCCGTCGCAACATAAACCATGTTGGCGCACATGGCGAATACCAGCGCCAGAAGGCCTGACAGCCAGAGCCACCGGCGGCGGTCGAAATATTCGATCGCCAGAAAGAGCAGACCTGCGATACAGAGCGCAAATTCCTCACTCTGCGTCGCCCCGTTTTTGACCGGCACGCCATAGAAATCCCGCGGCCACCACAGCGCCGGCCACACGAAGATCGCCCACGACACCACAAGCAACACGACGCATGCCGCGAGATAGGCGCCAAAAACGCAAGGCGTTCGATCGGAGCGGCGAAACTGGACGAACAGAAGCGGAATCGCGAGCAGCTTGAGAAAGCTCACGAGCGCCTTGAACCGCTCGACCGGTTCGGCATCGGCCCAAAGCATTCCGGCCGCGGCGAGGGCAAAGAGCAGGACTGGCAGCCAGCCCGCAGCCTTTGCCACGCGCTGACGGATGTCCTGAGCAGTGAACGTTGGCAACAGCGCAGCTAGCCAAAGCGCGGTCAGAATCGATGTCGCGGAAGTCGACCACGGCAATGAGATCGCGACCGCAATAACAAGCCCGTCGGCAATCCTCGACAGCCGCCGCCGGTCAAAAAGGGCAGCCGATGTTTTGCCGTTCTGAGCGTTTTCCATTGCGTTACACTGTCGATTATAAAGTCTGGGCGTTCAATTGCATCACTGCGGTGTCGAACGAGCCGAGCATCGCATCGCGAAACGCGGCGCGCGTCCAATTCGGCGCGTCGGCACGCACCGACGCTTGCCACCGCGCCATTTCCTCGGGCGAAGCTCGCGCTGCGCGTTCAATGGCGCGCCCGAGTGCCGATGCATCGCCCGATCGAAAAGGAATGCCAAGGTTGCGCTCTCGGGCCAGCCGGCCGATCAATCCGTCCTCCGAGACAATCACCGGCAACCCTGCGCCAATGGCCCGCATCAGCACACCGCTGATGCCGAAATGCCTGAGGTACGGCAACAATACGATGTCGCTGGCCGCAAAGTATTCCTTCTCCTCGTCGTCGGTGATGTAACGGTTGACGACGCGCGCACGGCCGCGCGCGACAAGCGTTTCGAGGCCCCGGGCGATTTCGCTGTCGGCCGGCTGTTTTCCAGCACACAAAAGGAACGCAGGCACCTCATCGGGCATCGCCAGCATGGCTTGCACGGCAAGCGCCAGCCCTTTGCGGCGATAGCCTGCGCCGTAAAAAAGAAAGATGCGCCGGTTTTCCGGCAGGCTCAGTTGCCGCCTTGCTGCCGCGCGATCGACGGCGAAATCTGTCGGAAAGAAATCCGAAAGGAAGAACGCCGGCGCGTCGGGCTTGCGCGACTTGAGCCCACGCTGAAGGTAAGGATCGAGCAGCAGCAGATGGCTGAAATAGCCGCCGCTAAGCAGGCGCGCAAATCCTGCGGCCTTAAGGTGTTGATTGGGCGAAACGCCCAGCGCCCCAAGAAACCGGGGACGATGATAAATCCCGCCCAACCGGCCCCGCAACAATGCCGGCGGCATCAGGCCGAATGCGGCACGACGCAGCATCGCTGAACCGATCTCGTCCAGATTTGGAAGGAAAGCCAGATCGGCTTGCGATTGTTTGAACAGCGCGGCGACATGGCCGACGGTCGCGCCGCGCTTTCCTCCATCGGTCGCGGACAGGATCGAAGCGTGCTGGAGAACCTCCGGCATCGCCGCACGGATCCTTGCATAAGGCCCGGCCGCCGTGTCGATCGCTAGCGTTAGGCGATAGCCGGCGCCCGCAAGCTCCTCGGCGATGACTTTGAGAAACCCAAGATGGTGGCCTTCGACACGCGGCTCGAAAATAAAAACATGAACCGGTCGCGCATGGCTTGTCTCAACCATGCCTGCGGCTCCGCAGCCATGCCTTCATGTAACGGTAGTAGCTTCCCTCGGCGATGGCGACCGCAAGAAGAAAACCTTCCCGTCCGTCGAGAAATCCCGCACGCAACACGAAGGTCTTAAAGAAGGCGAACAACCCGTGCGAGATCCCGGTCATGAAGGTGACGCGCCGGCCGGAGGCCGTCATCATTTCCGCACTCGCGGTCGAATAGCGATCCATGCGCGACAGCGAATCCTCAAGGCGCAGAACCGCGAAGTGATCGAGCGGCTGCGTCAGCCGGGCGACCGGCCCGTCGCAGATCGCGCGCTCGTGCACTAGGTCATCGGAAAAGCGCGTCGTGCCACGCCGGAACAGGCGCAGCACGTAATCCGGCCACCATCCGGAGTGCCGCATCACGCGTCCGCAAAAGCTGGACCGGCGCGGCATCTCGTAGCCGTTGGCGGTCGGATTTTCGATCGCGCTTTTGATTTCGGCCGCAAGCGCCGGGCTCACGCGTTCATCGGCATCGATGGACAGCACCCAGTCGCCCTGCGCGAGCGACAGGGCGATATTCTTTTGCGCGCCAAATCCGGCAAACGTGCGCTGCTCCACGCGAGCGCCCTTGTCCCGCGCGATGGATACGGTGGCATCGTCGCTGCCGCCGTCGACGACGATACGTTCTTCGGCAAAGGCAACGCTGTCGAGGCAATCCGCGATATTGGCGGCCTCGTTCTTGGCAATGACGATGACGCTCAGTCGCGGCATGGCGTGCCTTTTTGCCTTCCTTCACCGGTCGGCGGCGCTGTTCTTGAGCCGCCGCCGCAGCCGGCGGGACTGGTTGCGCAATATACGAAATGGCAGGGCGAGGTAATACTTGCGGACGATCTCCCAGGCATCGCGCCAGCCGGCGGTGACGGGCGCGGCGGAGGGAACATACCAGCCGTTAAATTCGGCGTGACGAATGAGACGATATCCAGCGGCCCGCATGGCCCGGTATTTTTCGAGATTGGCGACATGGTCTTCCAGCAGGACAAGGCGAGGCCGCCACCGCGCCAGATCGAACCCCTTGAGCACTTCGATTTCGTGACCCTCGACGTCGATCGAGACAAAATCCAGCGGCGATTGGGCGCCGGTTTCCGTCAAAATGGCATCGAGCGTTCTCACGGGGACCTGAATGACCGCCTGAGGAACCGCGCCATGCGACATGCGCTCTCGGTCGAGCGCCGACATTGGACCGGCAAGATGCAACGGTAACGAACTGCCGGCATTCTCCGGCGACGAACAGGCAACCGCAAATACCTTGGCCGAGCGCGTGCTGCGCAACCTGTCGGCAAGGTCGGGCTGCGGTTCGATCAGAATTCCGGTCCAGCCGGCCTGCTCAAGTTGCCAGGTTTGCGAACTTACCCGCGGGTCGTTGGCGCCCACCTCGACGAAGAACCCCTTGTCCCCGCCGAAAAATGCCGAGAGCAGCCGCATCTCGTGCTCATGCGAAGGATGCGCCACCGGCCGACCTCATGATGGATTTAGCGCGTCTTGGCGGCGCGCGAGCGTTCGACCATGGCGCTGGTCGAATGTCCGGGCACGATGTCGATCAGGATGACCTGCCCCCCCAGTTTTTCGACGATATCGTGCCCCACGACGTTCTCCCGCTTGTAGTCGCTGCCTTTGACCAGCACCGTGGGCTTGACGCGCCCGATAAGTTTTTCCGGCGTGTCCTCATCGAACACCACGACCAGATCGACCGCCTCGAGCGCCGCCAGCACCTCTGCGCGCGCCTGCACCGGCTGCACCGGCCGTCCCTCGCCCTTCAGTCTCGTCACCGAAGCATCGCCGTTGAGGCCGACGATCAGCCGATCGCAGGCCGCACGGGCGCCGGCCAGCAGCTTGACGTGGCCGGGGTGCAACAGGTCGAAACAGCCGTTGGTGAAGCCGACGCGCTGGCCCTGAGCGCGCCATTCCTCAAGATGCTCGTCGAGCATCTTCCAATCGAAGATGATTTTTTCTTCCGGCGCGAGCGTCGCCGCCGGCAAAATGCGATGGCGAAGTTCCGCAACCGACAGCGTCGCCGTACCAGGCTTGCCGACGACCACCGCCGCGGCGGCGTTGGCTGCGCGCATGGCGGATTCGAAATCGGCGCCGGCTGCGAGCATCGCGGCGAGCACGGCCACCACCGTATCGCCGGCGCCGGAGACATCGCGCACCCGCACCGGATAGGCCGGCACATGCACCGCCGAACCGACGCTCACCAGCGTCATGCCTTGCTCGCTGCGCGTGACCAGCACGGCGTCGGCGTCGATCCCTTCGGCGAGCGCGCTCGCCGCAAGCACGATCTCGTCGTCGGTCTCGGCCGCGGTATGGGTCGCCTGCGCCAGTTCCAGCCGGTTCGGTGTAATCAGCGTGGCGCCGCGATACACGCTGTAATCGCGGCCTTTCGGATCGACCACGACCGGCTTGGACAGCTTGTTGGCCGCATCGATCACCGCGCGCACGACGCGAGGGCTGAGCGTGCCTTTGGCGTAGTCCGACAGGATGACGGCGCCCACTTTCGGCAGCGCCTTGAGCGCATGCGCAATCAAGGCATCCTCCGCTTTGCTGTCGACGGGCACCGCCATTTCCCAATCGGCGCGGAGCAGATGGGTCGAATGATGCTCGGACACGAACCGAACCTTGCGCGTCGTTTGCCGATCCTTGTCGGTTACCAGATGAAATTCAATTTTACGCTCGGCGCTGAGCGCCCTGGTCAGAGCGGTACCGGCGTCGTCGTCGCCGACCACGCCGACGAAAATGCAACGCGCGCCGAGCTCCACCAGGTTGCGCGCCACGTTACCGGCGCCGCCGATCATGACCTCGCTGCGTTTGACGGCGACGACCATGGCCGGCGCTTCCGGCGACACGCGCGAGACATCGCCATAGACGAATTCGTCCAGCATCAGATCGCCGATGCAGAGCACGGTCTGGTCGGCGAGCCTGGACAGTTGCTTGTCGAAATCGAACATGGCGTCAGTGATAACGATCGCTGGTGTTGAGGTAACCGTTCACATAGCGCGCAACTGCTTCGTCGAGCGGCGTGAAGCCGGCGTTATATCCCGCGCGACGCAGATTATCGACCCGTGCCTGCGTGAAATACTGATATTGGCCGCGGATCGCCTGCGGCATTTCAATGTATTCGATATTGGGCGGCACCCGAAGCGCCTTGAACATGGCGGAAATCATGTCGCGGAAGCTCTCCGCCCGGCCGGTGCCGACATTGAAAATGCCGTTGATCGAGTTCTCCATCAGCCAGCGCACCACGGCGACGGCATCGTCGACATAGACGAAATCGCGCCGCTGCTCGCCGTCGGCGATGCCGTCGCGATTGGACTTGAACAGCCGGACCGGCTGGCCCGCTTTGGCGCCGTCGAACACCTTGGCGAGAACGCTCTGCATGTGGCCTTTATGATATTCGTTCGGACCGTACACGTTGAAAAATTTCAGCCCGGCCCAATGCGGCGGCAGCTTCTCTTTTTTCACAAAGCGATCAGCGACCACCAGATCGAACTGGTGCTTGCTCCAGCCGTAGAGATTCATCGGCTGAAGTTTGCGTAACGCGGCGGGCGACCAGTCGTCGTCGAAGCCCTGCGTCCCGTCGCCGTAGGTCGCGGCCGAGGACGCATAGATAAACGGCGTGCGTGATGTCGTGCACCAATCGAGCAAGCGCACCGACGCACGCAGGTTGTTTTCGGTCACCAGGTCGGCGTCGGTTACGGTGGTGTCGGAAATCGCGCCCATGTGGATGACGGCATCGAGCTTGCGGACGCCGAGCCAATTCATCAATTCCGCCGGCGACACCACATCGGCGACCTGCCGCTTGGCGAGGTTGCGCCATTTGGCGTCGTCATGACCGAGATGATCGTTGATGACGATGTCCGAGATGCCGGCCTCGTTGAGGCTCGCCACCACGTTCGAACCGATGAATCCGGCCCCGCCGGTCACCAACAGCATCCTGCCCTCAATTTCGTCCCTGCGGCCGCGCCAACCTTTGCCCCAGTCCTGCTACAGGCGCAACTTGAACCCACAAAGGACCGCGAAATGCGCCGGATCGGCTAAAAATAGCGGCTGGACAGTTCCCGCCGCTGCGCGCTAACGCCTGTCGACGCAAGACAGGCCCGGAAAGCCGAACCAAAAAACCAGACCAAGCCGAAGAATGAGCGACCGTTCAACCCACGACGCGGCCCCGGTCCTGATCGTGCCCTACGTCTGGATCGGCGATTTCGTCCGTTGTCATTCGGTGGTCAAGCTGCTGCGGACGCAGGCGCCCGAGCGGCCGGTCGACATCGTCAGCAGCACGTTGTGCGCGCCGCTCGCCGACTACATGCCGGGCTTGCGCCGCGCGATCGTATTCGATCTTCCGCGCGGGCGCATCGCGCTGTCGCGCCAGCGCACGCTCGCCGGGCAATTGCGCAAGGAGCGCTACGGCCAAGCCCTGATGATGCTGCGCACTTGGAAGTCTGGGCTGGCGCCGTTCCTCGCCGGCATCCCTCTGCGCACCGGCTTTGCCGGCGAATTTCGTTTTGGCCTGGTCAATGACGTGCGCTGGGGCGAACGCAAATTGCCGCGCATGATCGACCGCATGGGCGCGCTCGCGCTGGCGAAAGGCGCGAGCCTGCCGAAGGAATGGCCGCTGCCCGAACTGGTCGTGCCGCGAGGTGACCTCGACGATTGGCGCGCGCGGCGCGGCCTTGCAGCCGATGGCTCGCCGGTCGTCACGCTATCGCCGGGCGCGGTCGGCGCCGGCAAGGCATGGCCGGTCGAACATTACGCCGAGCTCGCGCGCGCGCTTTCCGGCGAAGGCGCGTCGGTCTGGGTGCTGGGCGGCCCGAACGAGACGCCTCTTGCCGCGGCCATCGCCGCAGCCGGGGGCAGCCGCGTGCGCGATCTTACCGGCACGGATCTGCGCAATGCGGTCCTGGCGCATGCCGCAGCCGACGTTGCCGTGACCAACGATTCCGGGCTGATGCACGTCGCAGCAGCCCTCGGTACGCCGACGGTGGCGATCTTCGGCCCGACCAGCCCGTGGCACTGGAAGCCGCTTAATCCCCTCGCCGCCATCATCGAGCCGCCGGGCGATAGCGAGGCGCGCGAGCGCGCGCGCATCGAGGGCAATCAAGCCGTCCGCCACCGCCGCACCGGCGACGTCGCGGTTGCAACCGTGCTGGCCGCGGTGCGCGATATCCTTCAGCGGGCGCGCCGTTAACAGATGGCCGCAATCGAAGCCTGACGCGCGCCCGCTTCCGTGCTATCAGACTGGCGCAGCGCTTGGGGCCGTTGAAAAACGATGGCGAAATTAAAGCCGACCGACAAATCCGCCGAGCGGGCGCAGGCCGCGATCGAATCGGCGTTGCGCACGCTCGATGCCGAAGGCAGCGGCGTCGAAGCGCTCGCGAGCGCGTTGCGCGACGGGCTCGGCGCGGCTTTCGCCGCGGCCATCGACCTGATCCGCGCCGCCGAAGGCCGCGTTATCGTGACCGGCATGGGCAAGTCCGGCCATGTCGGACACAAGATCGCCTCGACCTTCGCCTCGACCGGCACGCCGGCGCTTTTCGTCCATCCGGCCGAAGCAAGCCACGGCGATCTCGGCATGATCACCAAAAGCGACGTGATCCTGGCGCTCTCGTGGTCGGGCGAGACGGCCGAGCTCAAAAATCTGATGGACTATTCGAAGCGCCACAAGATCGGGCTGATCGCAATGACCGCCAGCGCGGATTCGACCCTGGCGCGCACCGCCGACGTCGTCCTTGCCCTGCCGCAGGCGCGCGAAGCCTGCCCGCATAATCTGGCGCCGACGACCTCGACGCTGATGCAGCTTGCGCTCGGCGACGCGCTCGCCATTGCGCTGCTGGAGAGCCACGGCTTTACCGCGGTCGATTTCGGCCGGCTGCATCCGGGCGGCAAGCTCGGCACGCTGCTCAAGCAGGTCGCCGATTTGATGCATGACGGCGACAGGATGCCGCTTGCCCCACTCGACACCAAAATGTCGGCGGCGCTGCTTGAAATGTCGGCGAAAGGCTTCGGCTGCGTCGGCATTACCGATGCGAGCGGTCTTTTGGTCGGCATCATCACCGACGGTGACTTGCGCCGGCACATGCGGGCCAATCTGCTCGACGCCAAGGTCGATGAGATCATGACGCGCAAGCCGAAGACAGTGCGGCCCGACCAGTTGATCAGCGAAACGCTCGAACTGCTCAACGCGATGAAGGTCACGGCTTTGTTTGCGGTCGAGGCCGGCAAGCCGGTCGGCATCATCCACGTGCACGATCTGCTGCGCGCGGGCGCGGCCTGATTAAGGCGCGATCCGCTCGACCGCGCGTAAAACCTCGTCGAGCGCCGGCGCGCTGCCCAAAGCTCCGAGCACCGCCATTGGCCCCGAACCAATAGGCCCGGTCAGCGCCGGTTTGCTGCCGGCAAAGATCGCGACCAACGGCACGCCGAGCGCTGCCGCCATATGCAGCAATCCGGTGTCGACGCCGACCGCGAACGATGCGCCGGCAATGAGCCGCGCCACGCCGTCCAGCGGCTGACGGTCGGGGACGCGGGCGCGCGGCAGCCGCGCCGCGATACGCCGCGAACGCGCCTGCTCGGCTTCGCTGCCCCAGGGCAACACCAGATCGACGCCGTTGCGGCCGAGCGCCTCCCCGAGCGCAACCCAGTTTTCTTCCGGCCATTGTTTTTCCAGCCGCGCCGTCGCGTGCAGCAGCACCGCGTATCGTGCCTCACCCTTAGCTGCGAGACCTGTGCGGTCGAGGCCATAATCCGGCGCGCCCTGCGGGGAATATCCGAGAGCGAGGCCGGTGAGGATACGATTGCGCTCGATTGCGTGCAGATCGCGGCTAACGCGGTGGCGCACATCGTAGAACGCGGCGGCCAGCGGCTCGCGGATGCTGCGGCTGTCGTAGCCGTGGCGGCGGCCCTGCGCGGCGCGCGCCGTGATGGCCGAGCGCAGCAGACCCTGGCTGTCGATAATGTCGTCGTAGGACCGGGCGCGGATGACGCGCAGGCTCGCCGCGATTTCGGCAAGCGTCGCCGGCGCGTAAAGCGATTTGCGCCAGCGCCGCCAGGCAACCGGGATCACCTCGGCGACACCCGGATGCAAGCGCACGAGCGGCGCAAAGGCCTCCTCGACCAGCCAGCTAAATTGCGCAGCCGGACGCGCGCGCCGCGCCTCGGTCAGCGCCGGCATATGGTGGACGACGTCGCCGAGAGAGGATGTCTTGATGAAAAGGATGCCGGACATTCTGCGGCGATCCTATACCGGCGATGTCGCCTTCCCGCCATAACGATTCGTTAAGGCTGGCGGCCATAACCATTGCGTGGACGCCATTTGGGGGCGAGATCATGACAGTTCTGGTCACCGGCGGAGCCGGCTATATCGGCAGCCACATGGTGCATGCGCTCGCCGACGCGGGCGAGCCCGTGGTCGTGCTCGACAATTTGTCCACCGGCTTCCGCTTTCTGATCCCGAGTTCGGTCACTTTCGTCAACGGCTCGACCGGCGACCGCGAGCTGGTTCTCAAGACGCTGCACCAGCACCGGATCACCGCCATCATCCATTTCGCCGCTTCGATCGTCGTGCCCGAGTCGCTGCGCGACCCGCTCGGCTATTACCGCAACAACACGATGAACACCTGCACGCTTCTCGACGCCGCGGTCGAGGCCGGCGTGAAGCATTTCATCTTCTCCTCGACCGCCGCGGTTTACGGCAATGCCGGCGACGCGCCCGTGCGCGAATCCGCGCCGACGCCGCCGATCTCGCCCTATGGCAGCTCCAAGCTGATGTCCGAGATCCTGCTGCACGACGTTGGCCGCGCGTTCGGGCTGCGCTTCGTCATCCTGCGCTATTTCAACGTCGCCGGCGCCGATCCGAAACTGCGCACCGGACAATCGACGGCCGGCGCGACGCACCTCATCAAGGTCGCCTGCGAAGCGGCCCTCGGCCGGCGCCCCAAGCTCGAGGTTTACGGCACCGACTATCCCACGCCCGACGGTACCTGTGTGCGCGACTACATCCACGTCAGCGATCTTGCACGCGCGCACTCGGCGGCGCTCGCGCATCTGCGCCGCGACGGCGCCAGCGCCACGTTCAACTGCGGCTACGGCCGCGGCGCCTCGGTGATCGAGGTCATCGAGGCGGTGCGCCGCGTCAGCGGGCGCGAATTCCGCGTCGAGATCGCCGGTCGCCGCCCCGGCGATCCGGCTTCGCTCGTAGCCGACGTCGCGCGCATTCACGCAACGCTCGACTGGCAGCCGCAGTTCGACGATCTCGACACCATCGTGACGCACGCGCTCGCGTGGGAACGGCGACTTTCCAGCAGGCGCGAGGGCGCCGCGGTCTGACCGACGGTGAATCGGCGTCTATTCACGGCGGAATTCGCCGTAATGACCTTTTGTCTTGAAAAATGCCCAGCGGGCGGGCAAGGAAACGAACGACCGCACCGCAATATGTCCACGTCTTGAGCCCGATCGAGAGCGGATGACCGCACCGACGCCGCCACATCTTGCCGACGCGCAATATAGCGCCATGACTTTGGTCAAGCGCCTGTTGACCGAACAGGGCCTGACGCATTGGCGCCAATACGCGATCGCGTTCACGTTCATGGCGATTTCGGCGGGCTGCACGGCGCTGTCCGCCTACCTGATCGGCAACGTCATCAACGAGGCTTACGTCAATCGCAATCTCGCCGGCATCATTACCCTCGGCTTCATCACGGTTGCGCTGTTCGCCGGCAAAGGCGCCGCGACCTATGTGCACAGCGTCATGCTGTCGCGCATCGGCAACCGCATCGTCGCCAACAATCAGCGCGCCGTCTTTGCCAAGCTGCTCAACGAAGGCATCGGCTTTTTCTCCGACCGCCATTCGACCGAATTCATCGCCCGCCTGACCGCCGGCGCCTCGGCGGCGACACAGGTGATCAATCTGCTGGTCACCTCGATCGGCCGCGACCTCCTGTCGCTGATCGGCCTGATCGCGGTGATGGTGGTGCAGGACCCGCTGATGTCGTTCATCAGTTTCGTGGTTGCGCCGCCGGCTTTCCTCGTCCTGCGCAAGCTGATCCGCCGCATCTACGCCATCGCGCGCAGTCAGTTCCACGGCGGCGCCCGCATCATGGAGACGTTGCAGGAGACACTGCAAGGCATCCGCATCGTCAAGGCGTTCACGCTCGAGGACGTGATGCGCGAACGCTTCGACCGCAACGTCGCCGCGGTCGAGCACGAGGCAAACAAAATGGCGCGCGTCGCCAACCGCGCAAGCCCGCTGATGGAGACGCTGGGTGGCTGCGCCATCGCGCTCGCCATCACTTATGGCGGCTACCGCGTCATCGAGACCGGCGCGACACCGGGCCAGTTTTTCTCCTTTATTACTGCCTTTTTGCTCGCTTACGAACCGGCCAAGCGCCTCGCCAGGCTCAACATCGAGCTCAATAGCGGCCTCGTCGGCGTGCGCATCCTCTTCGAGATCCTCGACTCGCCGCCAAGCGAACCCGCCGACGACACGGCTCCTGCCCTGAAAGTGACGGCCGCACGGCTCGAGCTCGATGATGTCGTCTTTTCCTATCGCGGCGACGAGCCCGTGCTGCGCGGCATGTCGCTTGTTGCCGAACCCGGAAAAATGACCGCGCTGGTCGGCCCGTCCGGCGGCGGCAAATCGACGGTGTTCAACCTGATCCTGCGCTTCTTCAGTCCCACCAGCGGCCGCATCGTCGTCGACGGACAGGACATCGCCCTCGCCTCACGCCGCTCGCTGCGCGGTCACATCGCCTATGTCGGGCAGGATGTGTTCCTGTTTCGCGGCACCATTCGCGAGAACATCGCCGTCGGCAAACCCGACGCCAGCGACGACGAGATTATCGCCGCCGCCAAGGCCGCCTATGCGCACGATTTCATTCTCTCTTTTCCGGCCGGATATGAGACTTCGGTCGGCGAGCACGGCTTGCAGCTTTCCGGCGGCCAGCGCCAGCGCGTCGCCATCGCTCGCGCGCTGATCAAGAACGCGCCGATCATCCTGCTCGACGAGGCGACCGCCGCGCTCGATTCCGAATCCGAACTGCTGGTGCGCGAGGCGATGGATCATCTCTGCCAGGGCCGCACCACGCTGGCGATCGCGCACAGGCTGCATACGGTTTCGCATGCCGACCGCATCTATGTGATCGAGGGCGGCCGCGTGGTCGAATCGGGCCGCCACGACGAATTGCTGCGTAAGAACGGCCGCTACGCCCTGTTCTACCGGCTCCAGCTCAAGGAGCAGGAACAGCCGATGCCGATGGCCGCGGTCGCCACCAACCGCTGATTTCGCAGCCAATTGCGGCGCTTTTGCACCTTGTTCGGCGCTGAAGAATGCGATACCGGATGCCCGCCGCCATTTCCCTCGATAATTTCAAAGGCAAACGACCATGAGTGCGGATTACGTCATTGCGCCGCCGCCGCAGGCGGCGATCGCCGTCGCCGGTTCGAGCAAGCTGTTTCCTGTGCGCCGCATCTGGTGCGTGGGCCGCAATTACATCGAGCACATCCGCGAAATGGGACAGGACGAACGCGCGCCGCCCTTCTTCTTCGCCAAGCCGGCCGACGCCATCGTCGCCGACGGCGGCACGGTGCCTTATCCGTCGCTGACCAAGGACATGCATCACGAAGTCGAGCTGGTCGTCGCGCTCAAGAGCGGCGGCCGCAACATTCCGGTCGCCAAGGCCAACGATTGCATTTACGGCTACGCCGTCGGCATCGATCTCACGCGCCGCGATTTGCAGATCGCCTCGCGCGACGTGAAGCGGCCGTGGGAAATCGGCAAGGCTTTCGATTCATCGGCGCCGTGCGGGCCGCTCAAGCCCGCGAGCGAGATCGGCCATCCGACAAAGGGAAAGATCAC
>Ga0134125_10002435_pt1 | contig 22087 bp, 18 predicted proteins | sample KB31751_FD_96464 | JGI IMG/M metagenome (GOLD analysis project Ga0134125, IMG submission 96464) | Terrestrial soil microbial communities with excess Nitrogen fertilizer from Kellogg Biological Station, Michigan, USA - KB3-175-1 | ecosystem: Environmental > Terrestrial > Soil > Unclassified ... | reverse complement strand
TTCATTGAAACAAAATTCCACGACCGCTACTCGACCGACGCACAGCGGACCGCGGCACTCGGCGCTATCCCGCAGGGCCGCCTCGGTACCGCGGAGGATTGCGTCGGCGCCTACCTGTTTCTTGCCTCCGATACCCTCAGCGGCTACGTCATCGGCCAGGTGCTTGAGGTCAATGGCGGCCAGTTGATGCCCTAGGCAGCGAGCGCACGGAGCCTCTCGAGTTCGCTCGCCGGAATCACAATGCCGTGCAGCATGGACTCGCGGCGGTTGGCGTAGCGCCGGTCGCCCGGCAGCCGGTCCTGCCCCGCGTCGTGGATGGCCGTGATCAGCCTCTCCATCCGCTCGGTGAACGTTCGGACCTGGCCACGGCTAGGATCGATGAGGATGTAAGTCTGCCCACCATGCGGCGTCGCGGCGCCGGGATGCCCGCTCCAGTCGATCTCGAATGAGTAGTCCCCGCCGGCTAGCGCGGCGCCCATGATCTCCATCAGCATCGCGATCGACGATCCCTTATGCCCGCCGAACGGCAACAGCGCGCCACCCTCGAGCACCGCCTCGGGATCGGTTGTCGGCTTGCCGTCGCGATCGACGCCGATGCCCTCGGGCAGCATCCGTCCCTCCCGCCGCGCGATCTGCACGTCGCCATTGGACCAGCCGCTCGACGCCTGGTCGAACACCAGCGGCTCGCCTCGAGCGCGAGGCGCCGCAAAACCCATTGGGTTGGTACCGTAGAGCTTCCGATGACCACCGTGAGGCACGACGCTGGCCATCGAGTTGACCATTGCCAGCGCCACGAATCCCTCGCGCGCGAACGGCTCGATGTCGGGCCACACTGCGCTAAAGTGATGCGCATTGCGAACCGTCAGCACCGCGATGCCGTTGGTTTTCGCCTTGGCCATCAACGGTGCGCGCGCAGCCTCGAGCAGCGGCAGCGAGAAGCCATTGCGGCCATCGCCGCGCAGCATGCCCGGCGCGACATCGTCGAGCACCGGAACTGCTCTGCCATCCACCCAGCCGCTGTCGAGCGAACCGAGGTTGCCGTTCACCCGGAAGATGCCATGGCTATGCGCGCCGTCGCGCTCTGCGCCCGCCATGTTGGCCGCGAGGATCGTCGCGACCTCGTCATTGCACCCATGCTTGCGGAAGATCGCCGCAAGCAGCACCGCAAGGTCGTCACAGGAGATGCGAACCTGAGTCACGCGACGATCCGCGGCCAGGTGTCGCTCAGCTTGTAGCCCTGCGGCCACGGGTCCGTCGGATCGAGCATCTCAGTGCGCTTGCCGCTGATCCAGGCGCGGCCGGAGATCGAGGGAATGATCGCAGGCTTGCCGCCCAGCGTTGTATCCGCCTCGATGCGGCCGAGGAATTCCGAATCGATGATCGAGCGGGCGAGGTAGCGGTCGCCCACCTGCATTTGTCCCTTGGCGCGCAGCACCGCCATGCGGGCCGAGGCGCCCGTGCCCGTCGGCGAGCGGTCGATCTTGCCCGGCTGGATGCAGACCGCGTTCGCCGCCGTCAGCACCCCGTCGCGCTCTTCCACCGGTCGGGCGATCTGGCAGAACGAGAAGTGCGTCCAGTCGGCGTTGGTCGGATGCCGGAAGCCGAGCTGCTCGTTGGCCGCCCGGGTGATGCGGATGCCGGTCTCGGCGAGCGCGCGCGCCTCGTCGGGTACCACCTTGAAGCCGAGCGCATCGGCGTCGACGATAACGAAGCTGTCGCCGCCATAGGCCGTGTCGACCGTCAACGTCCCGATGCCTTCCACTTCGAGTGTGGCATCGAGCTTGTCGGCAAAGCTCGGCACGTTCGTCACCGTGATGCGCTCGGCCTTGCCGTTTCGACACTGCGCGACGACTTCGACGAGCCCGCCGGGCGCTTCGAGCGTCAGCCGGGTCTCCGGTTCGGTCATCGGCACGATGCCGGCATCGAGTAGCACGGTCGCGACACAGATCGAGTTCGACCCGCTCATTGGCGGGGTGTCTTCGGGCTCCATGATGATGAAGCCCATCTGCGCCTTCGAGTTCTTCGGCGGCACGAGTAGGTTGACATGCCGGTAAACGCCACCCCGCGGCTCGTTGAGCACGAAATTCCGTAGCGTCTGGTCGGTCGCGATGAAGCGCGATTGCGCCCAGAGCGTGTCGCCCGGTGGGGGCGTCACCCCACCGACGATCACATCGCCGACCTCGCCCTCGGCATGGCAGGAGATGATCTCGATGGCCCTACTTGTCCTCACCGGATCACCTGCGCTGGCTCGCCAAGCACGTCCCATTTCGGCGTGACGCCGAGGCCGGCTTTGTCCGAAGCGGTCATGAAGCCGTTCTCGCGCTTCGGTGCGCCGTCGGCGATCGAGACGGTGACGTAGGAGTTGAAGTCGGTCGCGGTGAAGCAGAAGCGCTCGGGCGTCGATCGTGCGAGGTGCGCGATCGTCGCCGTGACGATGTCACCGCCCCAGGTGTCTTCGATGGTCATCGGGATGCCATGCGAGACGCACAGATCGCGCATCTGTTTCGCCTTGGTCAGGCCGCCGACCTTGCTGATCTTGAGATTGATGACGTCAAATGCATCTTCGGCGATCCCCGTCACGAGGTCGCCGACGGAGCCGATATTCTCATCTAGCACGAAGGGCAGGGAGGTGCGCCGCCGGATCGAAACGCTCTCCTCGTGGGTCATGCACGGCTGCTCGATATAAACGTCGAGATCGCGCACGGCGCTCACCACGCGGGCGGCGTCGGCCTTGGTCCAGCCGGTGTTCGCGTCGGCCACGAGGATATCCGATGGCTGGAGGATTGCCCGGCAGGCCTTGATGCGCGCGATGTCGTCGGTAGGATTGCCGCCCACCTTGAGCTGGAACTTCGTGTAGCCCTCAGCGCGGTAGCCGGCGATCTTCTCGGCCATGCGCGACGCATCTTCCTGGCTGATGGCGCGGTAGAGCGCGATCTTGTCCTGCTCGGCCCCGCCCAACAGCTTGTAGACCGGCAGGCCGGCGACCTGGCCGAGGATATCCCAGCACGCGATGTCGATCGGGGCCTTCACGTATGGGTGTCCGCGCAGCACCGCGTCCATGTGGTGGTTGAGCGGCCAGAGATCGGTCGGGTCATGCCCGATCAGCTTTGGTCCGATTTCGTCGAGCCCGGCACGCACGCCCTTGGCGTAGCTCGGCAGGTAGGCCGAGCCGAGCGGGCAGCACTCGGCGTAGCCCGTGATCCCGGCGTCGGTCTCGACCGCGACGACAGTCGAGTCGAACACCTCCATGAAGTTGCCGCCCGACCAGTTGTAGCGGCCCTCCTTGAGCGGCAGGTCGACCTGGTAAACGCGGATAGCGGTGATTTTCATGGGAGTGCCTCAGACAAGCGAGAAGCCGTGCGCGAACGGGTCGCGATCGTCGATGAAGATGGTGTTGATGCCAGTCTGCCGGGCCCAGCCGGCGATGGACGGCACGATCCCCTCGACGTTGCCGACGCGCACCGCCTTTTCGACGCGGCCCTTGAAGATCGAACCGATGATCGACTCATGGATGAAGGCGCCGCCCACTTGGAGCTTGCCGCGCGCATACCACTGCGCCATGCGCGCCGAGGTCCCAGTGCCGCAGGGCGAACGGTCGATCGCCTTGTCGCCGTAGAACACGGCGTTGCGCGCGGTCGAGCCATCCTTCAGCGGCTTGCCCGTCCACATGATGTGGGTGCAACCGCGGATGTTGTCATTCTCGGGATGAACGAAACTGTAGCGCTCGTTCATCGCCCTGCGTAGAACCGGACTCCAGCGCAGCAGGTCGCCCACCGTTACGTCCGCGAGATCGGTGAAGTTCTCCTGCGGATCGACGATGCAATAGAAGTTGCCGCCATAGGCTACGTCGACCTTGAGCTTGCCCAGGCCCGGGCACTCGATGTCGAGGTCCCGGGAGTGGAGGAAGCTCGGCACGTTGGTGAGCCTCACCTCGTCCACATACTCCCCGTTCATCGTGTATTCGGCGACCACCTTGCCGGCCGGTACATCGAGGTTGACCACGCCCGGTGTCTTGGGCTGCATCAACCCATTCTCGATGGCCATCGTCACCGTGCCGATCGTCCCGTGCCCGCACATGTAGAGGCAGCCCGAGGTTTCGATGAACAGCACCGAGATGTCGCAGTCCTCGCGGGTCGATGGATAGAGGATCGAGCCGCTCATCATGTCGTGGCCGCGTGGCTCGAACATCAGGCCTTTCCGGATCCAGTCCCAGTTGGCGAGGAAGTCGGCGCGCCGCTCCATCATGTTGGCGCCCTTGAGCAGCGGCCCGCCGCCGCTCACGAGGCGCACCGGGTTGCCGCAGGTGTGACCGTCGATGCAGGAAAAGGTATGGCGTGCCATGGCGAAGTCCTAGAAGCGTTGCGGCGAGAACGGGGAAAGATCGAGCGACGGCGCCGCGCCGGTCACGAGTTCGGTGACAAGCCGGCCGGTCGCGGCCGATTGCGTGAGGCCGAGATGGCCGTGCCCGAAAGCGTAGATGATATGCGGGGAGGGACGCGAGCGGCCGATCGCCGGCAGCGAGTCCGGCAGCGACGGCCGAAACCCCATCCACTGCTTGCCGCCTTCGGCCCTAAGGCCGGGCATGAACATCGCGGCCTTCTCCAGCATCGCTTCCGAGCGCTTGAAGTTCGGCGGCAGGTTGAGACCACCGAGCTCCACGGCACCGCCGACGCGAACGCCGGTCGAGAGCGGCGTGACGACGAAGCCGTGGCCGGGAAAAACCAGCTGCCGTCTGAGGTCGAAGGCGCCAGGTGGCAGAGTGGTATTGTAGCCGCGCTCCGTATCGAGCGGGATGAGGTCGCCCAGCGGTGCCGTCAGCGCGCGCGACCAGGCGCCGGACGCGACCACCACCTTGTTCGCCATCAGGCTCGAGCCATCGGACAACTCAATGGTTACGCCGTCGCCCAGCGGGCGCAGCGCTTTCGCCTCCGCTCTGCGGAAGGTCGCGCCGCGATCGACTACGACCTTGCCGATGGCCAGCGCGAAGTCATAGGGGTCGCTGACGGTCTGCCACTTCGGAATGAACGTGCCCACCACGAAGCGGAGGTCGAGCCCCGGCTGCAGGTCGGCCAACTCGCCGCCGCGCACGATACGCACCTCGATGCCCTCGCGCGTCTTGGCGTTGATCTCGCCCATCGCTGCGCGCAACTCGCCTTCGCTCTCATAGAGTTCGAGTACACCGTCCGACCGCACGAGAGCGCTGAGGCCGGCGCTCGTCACCAGTGCGTCCATCTCCTGTCGTGCCAGGCGCATCAGCGTTGCCTGCGCCTTTATCGCGGCATCGACGCGATCGGGCCAGCCGGCCCGCCAGAACCGCATCAGCCATGGCGTGATCTGAGCCAGATATTCCGGCCGCACCGTGAACGGCCCCAGCGGATCGCTCAGCCAGCGCGGCAGCTTGCGCCACATGTCCTTGGTCGCGAGCGGCATGATGTCGGAGAAGGCGAACGCCCCGGCATTGCCGCGGCTCGTTTCCTCCGCCATGCCCTTGCGGTCGATCAGCAGCACCGAGCGGCCGGCCTCGACGAGCTTGGAGGCGCTCGCGAGGCCGACGATACCGGCGCCGATGATGACGACGTCGTGCTTCACGTGACCTCAGGCAGCGGTCTTGAGTTGCGGGCGGGTGTCGAGCGCCTGCTGCACGATCGCCGCGATTTTCTTGCGCTCCTCGCCCTCGAGCGTGAGGCGCGGCGCCCGGACCCACTCGCTGCCCTCGCCAGTCATCTGGTTGGCGAGCTTGATGTACTGCACCAGCTTGGTCGCCACATCGAGATGCAGCAGCGGCATGAACCAGCGGTAGAGCTCAAGCGCCTCGGCAGTGCGCCCGGACTTCGCGAGCTTGAACAGCTGCACCGCCTCGCGCGGGAAGGAGTTGGCAAGGCCCGAGACCCAGCCGGTCGCGCCGAACAGCGCGTTCTCGAGGAACAGGTCGTCCACGCCGCAGACGATCGCAAAGCGATCGCCGAGCAGGTTGATCATGTCGGTGATCCGACGGCTGTCGTGGCTCGATTCCTTCACGGCGACGATGTTTTTCTCGCTCGCCAACTCGGCGAAATCGTGGGGCTTGAGGTCGACCTTGTAGGCCACGTGGTTGTTGTAGATCATGATCGGCAGTTCGACGTTCCGCGCCAGTGTGCGGAAGTGGTTGATGCTTTCGCGCGCATCGGTCTGGTACACCATGGTCGGAAGCGCCATGAGCCCGTCGGCGCCGGCCGCCTTCATCCGGTTGGCCGCGCCGATCGCGAGCCTGGTGGTGTACTCGGCGACGCCGGCAATCACCGGCACGCGGCCATTCACGGCCTTCACCGCCGTGCTCACCACTGCGGCCTTCTCCTCGAGGTCAAGCGACGAGTTTTCGCCGAGCGTCCCCAGCATCACGAACCCCTCGCAGCCCGCCTGCAGGCAGGAGTCGATGTGCTTGGCGGTCGCGTCGAGATCCAGGTCGCCGTTCTGCTTCATCTCTGTCATCAATGCGGGGATGACGCCGCGCCAGGTGAGTGTCATGTCGAAGGTCCTTCAGTGGGGGAGTGAGTGATGCGAATTGGGTTCATCGGCACGGGCACGATTTCGGCGGCGGTGGTCAGCGGGCTGCAGTCGCGGCCCGATGCCCCTGAGGTGATCGTTTCCCCGCGCTCCGAGGCGGTGTCCGAGGCGCTGGCCGCGCGCTATCCGAAAGTCCGTCGCGCCGGCTCCAATGCGGAGGTCGCAACGGCCGATATCGTATTCCTTGGCATGCGCCCGATGCATCTCGAGGAGGCGATGGCCGGCATCGGATTCAACCGGGGCCAGATCGTAGCGAGCATGGTCGCGGGGTTCGGCCTCGCCGACATACGGCAGCGCTGGCCTAAGGCGACCGTGTGCCGCTTCATTCCGCTGCCCGGCATCGCGTATGGCGAAGGCCCGATCGCGACCTATCCGGAGGTACCGGAAATCGTCCAACTGTTCTCGCCGCTTGGAGACCTGTTCGTCACGCCGGACGAGGGGCGGCTCCATTTCGGTGGGCTGAACGCGTTCATGTCGACCTACTTCGAGCTGCAACGGGCGCTGATCGACGTCGGCACCAGCGCCGGCATCTCCGAGCCGGACAGCCGCCGCTTCGTCGTCTCTCTGCTCGGCATGCTGGCTCATGAAGCGCAGCGGACTCCTACCACGGCTTTTGATGGCCTGGTGGAGGAACATCAGACCAAGGGCGGCCTCAACGAACGTGTCCGCGCCACGCTGCTGGAGCAGGGCTGGTTCGAGGCCCCGCGCACTGCGCTCAGCGCCACGACCACGCTGAGCTACAAGAAGCTCCGTTGAGTCATGTGCCAAGATACGCCTCCACAATGGAGTTGCTCTTGCTTAGGATCTCGGCATCGCTGTCCATGCGGATATTGCCGGTCTCCAGCACGTAGCCGTAGCTTGCCAGCTTCAGCGCCAGGCGCGCATTCTGCTCGACCAGCAAGATCGTCACGCCGCTCTTGTTGAGGTCCCTGATGATGCGGAATGTCTCGAGCACCAGCTTCGGCGCGAGACCCATCGATGGCTCATCGAGCAGCAACACCTTCGGCCCATGCATCAGCGCCCGGCCGATCGCCAGCATCTGCTGCTCGCCGCCGGAGAGCAGCGAGCCGTCCTGGTGTTGCCTCGCCTTGAGGATCGGGAACAGGCTGAAGGCGTGCTCCATCCGCTCCCGCCGTGTCCGCGCATCGGCCACAGTGAAGCCGCCGAGCTCCAGGTTCTCACGCACGCTCAAGCCGCGCAGCACATGACGGCCTTCCGGCACGTGCACCACTCCCAGCCGGGCGATCTCGCTCGCCTTGCGGCCGACCAGTTCCTGGCCTTCGAACGTCACCGAGCCGGCGCTCGCCCGCACCAACCCCGAGATGGTCTTGAGCGTCGTGGTCTTGCCCGCGCCGTTTGCGCCGAGCAGCGTCACAATCTCACCGGCTCGCACTTCGAGGTCGATACCATGCAGCGCGCGGATCCGGCCGTAGCCCGCTTCCACGCCCTTGAGCGACAGCACCACGGGAGCTTCAGAGCGCAAGGGCTGCCTCCGCATCTTCGCTGCCCAGATACGCCTCGATCACCCGTGGATTGGCCTGGATCTCCTTCGGCGCCCCCTCGGCGATCATTACCCCATGGTCGAGCACGCTCACCCGTTCGGAGATGCTCATCACGAGGCTGGTGTCATGCTCGATCAGCAGCACCGCGACACCTCGTTCGTCGCGAATGCGACTGATCAGCGTCACTAACTCGGCCTTCTCGCCCCTGGTCAGCCCGGCCGCTGGCTCATCGAGCAACAGCAGCTTCGGTTCGGTCGCGAGCGCCCGCGCGATCTCGACGCGTCGCTGGTGCCCATAGGCCAGCGTCGTCGCATCGCGCCCCCACTCGTCGGCATCGATGCCGACAAAGCGGAGGCAGGCGCCTGCCACCTCGTGGATGTGCTCCTCCTCGCGCCGCTGCGCCGGCACCCTGAAGATTGCCCCGATCGCGCCGGCGTTGGTGCGGCAGTGCTGCCCCGACATCACGTTCTCGAGCACGCTCATTTGCCGGAACAGCCGCACGTTCTGGAACGTCCGGGCGATGCCGGCACGCGTGACCTGCCAGGGCTTCAGCGACAGCATTTGCGCGCCGCCGAAGGTGATGCTACCCCGCTGCGGCTTGTAGAATCCGGTGATGCAATTGAACAGCGAGGTCTTGCCGGCGCCGTTCGGCCCGATCAGACTGGCGATGGCGCGCTCGCCGACGGCGAAATCGACATCCTGCAGTACGGTGTTTCCGGCAAATCCGAGGGAGACCCCGTTGAGCTCGAGGAGGGCCATCAGCGCTTGCCTCCGCTGGGCCAAATGCCGCTCGGCCGGAACAGCATGATCAGCAGGAGCCCCACCGCGAACACGAGGTAGCGGAAGCTGCCGAGATCGCGCAGCAGCTCCGGTCCGAGCACCACGACGAAGGCGCCAAGGATGACTCCCGGGATCTTGCCCATGCCGCCCAGCACCACCGCCATCAGGAACAGCGTCGATTGCTGGAACGAGAAGCTCTGCGGCGAGATCGCCGTGAGGTTCACCGCAAAAAACGCACCGCCGATCGAGCCGTAGATGGCGCCGATGATGTAGGCCGCGAGCTTCACGCGCACCCGGTCGATACCCATGGCCTCGGCCGCGTCTTCGTCGTGGCGCACATAAAGCCAGGCGCGCCCGAGCCGCGAATTCGCCAGTCGCACCGAGACGAGGATTGCGATGACCGCCAGCACCAGGAAGACGTAGTAGAAATCGACCTGGCGTGCGATGTGCCAGCCGAACAGCCAGGGCTGCTCGATGCCCGAGATGCCGCTCGCCGCGCCGGTGATCTGCAGGTTGCGCGCGGCAATGCGCACGATCTCGCCGAAGCCCAGCGTCACGATGGCGAGATAGTCCGAGCGCAGCCTAAGCGTCGGGCCGCCAATGATGACCCCCGCGATCATTGCGACGATAACCGCCACCGGGATGGTGGCCCAGAAGTTCCAGCCGAACCCCGTGGTGAGGATACCGACCGAATAGGCGCCGACCGCAAAGAATGCGGCATAACCGAGGTCGAGCAGGCCGGCATAGCCCACCACCACGTTCAGCCCGAGCGCCAGAATGGTGTAGAGCAGCGCATTGGTGAGGATGACCGTGGCATAGGGGCCGAACGCCTGCGGCGCGATCACCATCGCCGCGAGGATCACGACGATCGTAATGCCCCGCTTCTGCGGTGTGTCGAGGATGGCCGACAGGCCGCCCCAGGCGCTGGGCCGAGCCTCGACCGACTGCGGGCCGGGAGAACCGGGTTCGAGCGCCATCACATGCGCTCCTGCTCGGATTTGCCGAGGAGGCCGGTGGGCTTGAACACCAGCACCAGGATCAGCACCGAGAAAGAGAACACGTCCTTCCATTCGCTGCCGATGCCGGGGATCTGCGTGCCGAAGCTTTCGAGCAGGCCGAGCACCAGGCCACCCAGCATTGCACCGGGGATCGAGCCGATGCCGCCGATCACCGCGGCAGTGAAGGCCTTGAGCCCGATGATGAAGCCCATGAAATACCAGACGGAGCCATAGTAAGCTCCGGCCATGGTCCCGGCGGCGCCCGCCAGAGCCGAGCCGACGAAAAAGGTCACCGCGATCACGCGGTTGACGTCGATGCCCATCAATTCGGACATGTCGCGGTCGACGGAAACCGCGCGCATGGCGCGGCCGTACTGCGTGCGCGTGATGAAGAGCTCGAGCGCGATCATCAGGACCGCAGCGGTGCCGGCCAATGCGATCTGCTTGTAGTTGATGAACACTGGCCCGAGGTTGAGGCCGGCAAATCCGAGCTTCGGGCTGAATGCCAGCACCTGCCCGTTGCTGATCGTCAGAACGCCGTTCTGCAGCACCAGCGAGACCGCCAGAGCGGTGATGAGAATGGAGAGCCGCGGCGCCCTCAGCATCGGCGCATAAGCGATACGCTCGATGACGACGCCGAGAAACCCGACGGCAATCATCGCGAGAAGGATCGAAAGCCCCACGCCCACCCAGCTGGTGCCCGCGGTGCCGGCAACGGCCGAGAGCGCCAGCAGCCCCGTGAAGGCGCCGACCATATAGAGGTCGCCATGGGCGAAGTTCAGCAGCTTCACCACGCCGAAGACCATGGTGTAGCCGAGTGCGACGAGCGCGTAGAACGAGCCAAGCACCAGGCCGTTCACCAACTGCTGCGCGAGAATGGTGGTCAATGTCATTAGCAATTGGCCCCAATCGTGCGGAGGGACGGAGCGTCCTTCCGCACGCGATTGAGTTCGGCCGTTACTGGGCCAGCGTCCAGGTGCCGCCCTTGCCGACGACGACCACGAAATTCGAGCGGCCCAGGGTATGGTCCGGCTTGAAGGTGATCTCGCCGGCGATGCCCTTGTAGTCCTCCGCCTGCAGCGCCGCGATCAGCTTGGCGCTGTCGGTGCCGCCGGCCTTGCTGATGGCGTCGGCGAGCAGCTTCATGCCGTCATAGGTGAGCGGGCCGTACGAGCTCGGCGCAACGTTGAACTTGGCCTGATACGCATCGGCAAAACTCTTGGCATCGGGCAGGAACTCTGCCGTCGGGCTCGAGAAGGCATAGACGCCTTCGGCTGCATCGCCCGCGAGCTTGAACAGGTTCGCTGACGTCGAGCCGTCGCCGACATAGATGTCGCCCTGATAACCACCCTCGCGGAGCTGCTTGATGAAGGGGCCGCCATCGTCGTCATAGGCCGTCCAGAACACGGCATCCGGGTTGGCTGCCTTGATCTTGGTCACGACGGCCGAATAGTCCTGCTCGCCGTGGTTCACGGTCTCGAAGGCCGGCACGCTGCCGCCCGCATCGGTGAAGCTCTTCTGTGCCAGCGTCGCGAGGTCCTGGCTGTAGGCATCGCCTTCGTTGACAATGGCGATGGCCTTGTAGCCCTTGGCCTTCCAGAACTCCAAAGCCTTGGCGACCTGGTCGTTGCCGGTCGAGTTGATCATGAAGGCGTTGCCCGGGTTCGCCGGGATCAGCTTGGTCGAGTTCGCGGCGGTGATCACGAACGGCAGCTTGGCGTCGCCGAAGATCTTGAGCGTCGGGATCGTTGCGCCGGAGCAGTAGCCACCGACGACGGCGGCGATGCCCGACGAGGCGAGTTTGGTCGCGGCATTCACGGCCTGCTGCGGATCGCAGGCGTCGTCACCGATGACGGCCGAGTAGGTGTTGCCGCCACCGGCCTTGTTGATCTCATCCATGGCGAGTTGCACGGCATTTGCCATGTCCTGGCCGTAGGTCGCCTGGCCGCCGGTGGTCGGCACCAGCACGCCGATCTTGATGTCGGCGGCGTAAGCCGTACCGAGCATGAGGGCGAGGGCGAGGCTCGCGACCGCCGATGTCTTCAAGAGGTTCATTCATCGTCTCCCTGTTGCAGTCTTGGTGTTCGCCGCTTGGCGGCACGTCACGATCGGTGTGGCCCGAGCGGCATAGGATGCGTCTGCATGCATCTTGTCGACAGATTGCACGCATGACATTTTCGTGTCAATCGTTGGGGCAGTGAGGTTCAGCCCGTGAGTAGGCCGATGAGCGGCAAGGCAGTGGCTCCGGCTCGGCCGGTGCGTGGTGCAGGCGTGCAGACGGTTTACGAGCAGTTGCGGCTCGCAATCGTCAATCTCGATCTGCCACCCGGCAGCCCCCTTGATGAGGTACGTCTGTCGCAACAATTCGCCCTGTCGCGCACTCCGGTGCGCGAGGCTTTGGTGCGTCTCGCCGGCGACGGGCTGGTGACCACGCTGCCCAATCGCAGCACCGTCGTCGCGCCGATCGATTTCGAGAGGCTGCCGGTCTACTTCGAAGCGCTGACCCTGATGTATCGCGTCACCACGCGGGCCGCCGCGCAGCGCCGCATGCCGAGACACATTGCGGCGATGCGCCAGGCTCAGGCGCAATATGTTGAGGCGGTCGCGCGCAACGACGCTGTCAGCATGATCTCGACAAACCGGGACTTCCATCTTGCGATCGCCGAGGCCGGCGGCAACAGCTACTTCACCAGCTGGTTCTCGCGCCTGCTCGACGAGGGCCGGCGGCTGCTGCGGCTCTACTACTACGCCGCGTTCGACGACCATCTGCCTCGCAAATATGTCGACGAGCATGAGGCCATCATCCGGGCCATCGAGAAAGGCGACGCCGATCGCGCCGACGAGCTTGCCGCGCTCCACGCCGCGCAGATCGTGCGCCAGATCCAGAGCTATATCGCCCGCGACGTCACCGCCACCATGCGGTTGAGCGACAAGCCCGCGAGGCGGTCTCGGTCGGCGCGCGCGAGCTAGCACTCAACTCTCCTCCAGCGTCATGAGGCTGGCGTTGCCGCCCGCCGCAGCCGTGTTGATGCTGATCGAAACCTCATGCACCAGCAGGTCCAGGTCGATGTCCGCAGCGCTTTGCACCGGAACGATCGGCCCCGGCAGGGCTGCGACCTGCTGAGCAACCTCTGCCAGTCGCATGGCATCGCCTTCGACCAGCACGGCGTCCACCCCGTCGCCGGACCAGCCGCTGATGATCTTCGCCCGTGGCTCCAGCTCCCGCGCCGCCGCTGCGCCGACGGCACTGCTGTCGACGATGGCGCGATTGCCGGTCGCCGCAACGGCATCGAGCATCCGGCTCAGCCCCTCGCGGCTCTGGGCTAGCAGCAGGACCTCGCCACGCGGCCGTGTGCGGTAAAGATTGCTCTCGCCGACGGGACCGGGCAGGGCGACGACGTCCGGCGGCGCCGCGCCATGTCCCTGGATCATGCGGCGCACATAGAGCGGGCCACCGGCTTTCGGCCCGGTACCGGACAGGCCCTGGCCGCCGAACGGCTGCACACCCACGACGGCGCCGATGATGTTGCGGTTGACGTAGATGTTGCCCGCGGCGATGCGGTCGGACACCCGATCGATGGTTTCGTCCAGCCGCGTATGCAGCCCGAAGGTGAGGCCGAAGCCCTTGACGTTGATCGCATCGACGGTGCGGTCGAGGTCGCGCCGCGCATAGCGCACCACGTGCAGAACCGGACCGAACACCTCACGCTCGAGATCCTCGATGCGGCCGATCTCGATGATCGTGGGTCGCACGAATGTTCCCGCGGCGTCGACTGGCAAAGGCCCTTGCGTGACCCGATTGCCACGCCGCTCCATCTCGCGGATGTGCGCCACGATCCGGTCTCGCGCCTCCGCGGTGATCACCGGGCCGACATCGGTGGCAAGCCGATCCGGATTGCCCGTGCGAAGCTCGCCCATCGCGCCCTTCAGCATCGAGAGCGTTCGATCGGCCACGTCATCCTGCAGGCACAGCAGCCGCAATGCCGAGCAGCGCTGGCCCGCGCTGTCGAAGGCCGAGGACAGCACGTCCACCACCACCTGCTCGGTGAGCGCCGAGCTGTCGACGATCATCGCATTGATGCCGCCGGTCTCCGCGATCAGCGGCACCGGCCCGCGTGGCGCCAGCTGCTTCTGGATCAAGTGCGCCACCTCGGTGGAGCCGGTGAACACCACGCCTGATACTGAGGGATGTCCGCACAGCGCCGCACCGACATCTCCGGCGCCCGGCAGGAACTGCAGCGCGCCGCGCGGCACGCCCGCCTCGTGCAGGATCGCGACCATCGCCGCAGCGGTGAGCGGCGTCTCCTCGGCCGGCTTGGCGATTACTGCGTTGCCCGCCGCGAGCGCCGCCGCGATCTGTCCGGTAAAGATCGACAGCGGGAAATTCCACGGGCTGATACAGACCATCGTGCCGAGCGGCTTAGCTGCCGACCCAAGCGCCTCAGCCTGGGCCGAATAGTAGCGCAGGAAGTCGACCGCCTCACGCACCTCGGCGATGGCGTTGCTCGCCGTCTTGCCTGCTTCGCGCATCATGAGCGCGAGAAAGTCCGGCAGACGTGTCTGCAGGAGGTCCGCGGCCTGGCGCAGGGCAGCCGTGCGCCGGAGCAGGGGAGACCAAGCCGGTGTTGCCCCCGCAAAGGCCTGCTCGACCAAGGCAGCGGGAGCGAACTGCGCGATCCCGACGAGGTCGGCGGGCTCGGCCGGGTTGTGCACCTCGACAGCCGCACCGGTCACTGGTCCCGACGCCAGCACCGGCTCCGCCGTCCACCTCCGCGGGCTCTCGCGCAGTCTGTCGCCGAGTTGGGAGAGCACGGTCTCGTCGGAAAGATCGAGCCCGGCAGAGTTCTGCCGGGCTTCGAGAATATCTCTCGGAAGCCTGATTTGCGGATGTGGCGCTCCGGGTGGCACAACCGCGCTCGCGACCTCGGCCGGATCTGCCACCAGCGACGCGATGTCGACTGACCGGTCCGCGATCCGGTTCACGAACGAGGAGTTCGCGCCGTTCTCCAGCAGCCGCCTTACGAGGTAGGCGAGCAGCGTACCGTGCGTCCCCACCGGCGCGTAGATGCGGCACGGTCGATCCAGGTTGTCCTTGCCCACCACGTGGCCGTAAAGCGGCTCGCCCATGCCGTGCAGGCATTGAAACTCGTAGTCACCCACCTGGAACGCCGCTCCAACCAGCTCGTAGATGCTTGCCAGTGTCTGAGCATTGTGCGTAGCAAATTGTGGAAACACCGCATCGCGTGCCGCCAGCAGCCGCTTGGCCGAGGCAATGTATGACACATCGGAGTAGACCTTGCGGGTGAACACCGGATAGTCGCTGAGCCCATCCACCTGCGCCTGCTTGATCTCGCTGTCCCAGTAGGCGCCTTTGACCAGCCGCACCATCAGGCGGTGGCCGCTGCGGCGCGCCAGCTCGACCAGCCAGTCGATCACGAACACGCAGCGCTTGCTGTACGCCTGCACCACGAAGCCGATGCCGTCCCACCGCCCGAGCTCCGGATCGAGGCAGAGCGCCTCGAGCAGGTCGAGTGACATCTCCAGCCGATCGGATTCCTCCGCGTCTATATTGAGCCCGATATTGAAGGTCTTGGCGCGCAAGGCCAGTCGCTTGAGCCGGGGCAACAGTTCGGCGACCACCCGGTCCGCCTGGCTGCGCCGGTAGCGCGGATGCAGCGCCGAGAGCTTGATCGAAATACCCGGCCCCCGGATCGGCCCGCGTCCTGCGGCCTCCTGGCCGATGGCGTCGATCGCATCTTCATAGGCCTTGAGGTAGCGCGCCGCATCTTCCTCCGTTGTGGCGGCTTCCCCGAGCATGTCGTAGGAGTACTGGAAGCCCTTGCGCTCCATTCGCCGCGCATTGGCGAGCGCCTCGTCGATCGTCTGCCCGGCAACGAATGTCTCGCCCATCATCCGCATGGCCATGTCGACGCCCGCGCGGATGATCGGCTCTCCGCCCCGCGCGATCAGCCGTCCGAGGGCTCGCGCCAGCCCTTCTTCGGGGATCGCCGAGGTGATCCGTCCGGTGACCATCAGGCCCCAGGTGGCGGCATTGACGAAGAGCGACCGTTCCGCTCCCAGGTGCGCCCGCCAGTCGCCCTGCGAGACCTTGTCGCGGATCAGCGCGTCCCGCGTCGCATCGTCCGGAATTCGGAGCAGCGCCTCGGCGAGGCACATCAGCGCGACGCCTTCCTCGCTCGACAGCGAATACTCGTGGATCATGCCGGCGATGCCACGGCTGGGCCGGTCGGTCCGGAGCTGCTCCACCAGCCGACGTGCCGTGCGGGCGATTTGTCCTGCGGTGGCCGCATCCACCCGCGCCGCCTCGATCAGCGGTGGAACACACTCCGGCTCCGGCGGTCGCAGCGCTGCCCGAATAGCGGCTCGTAGCGGCGAGGGGGAGTGGGTGGCGCTGGCGATATCGAACCGCGCGAACGGGGCAAACCCGTCCGGCCGTGCCGCGTGCTGCTGCTCGCTTGCCAGCGCCATTGTCTCTCCGACCCTCGACCGAGAGCCTAGCGGTGTTTTTGCGTAGCACCATTGCGATAATCAGCGAGCGGCCGTAGGAATGACGCAAAAGTGGAAAAAAGTGCGGAGATATGACGACGCTGGACCAGACCGACCGCCGCATCCTCGCCGAACTCCAGCGCGACGGCCGCATCACCAACGCCGAGCTCGCCCAGCGCGTCGGCCTGCCGCCCACCTCGATGAGCGACCGTTTCCGTCGGCTGGTCCGCCAGGGCTACATCGCCGGATTCGGCGCCCGACTCGATCCGCACGCGCTCGGGCTTGGGTTGCTCACCTTCGTCGAGGTCTCGCTCGACAAGACCACGCCCGACATCTTCGAGCGCTTCGCCCAAGCGGTGAAGCGCGCGCCCGAGGTGCTCGAATGCCACATGGTGGCCGGTGGCTTCGACTATCTGGTCAAGGCCCGCCATGCCGACATGGCCGCCTATCGCCGCTTCCTCGGCGAGACGCTGCTCGCAATGCCGGGCGTGCGTGAAACCCGCACCTACGCCGTGATGGAGGAGGTCAAGAACGACGGTCCACTGCCGCTGTGAAGTCGACTAGCCCTTCACAGCCCCCGCGGTCAGGCCGGCCACGATCTGCCGATTGAAGAAGATATAGACTAGCAGCGGCGGGATCGTGATCAGCAGGATGTTCATGAACAGCAGGTTGTACGACGTGTTGAACTGGCTCTGGAAGTTGAACAGCGTCAACTGCAGCGTCACGTTCTTGTTGCCCGGCAGGTAGTAGAGCGGGTTGGTGAAATCGTTGAAGATCGCCACCGACTGCGTGACGATCAGCGTGACTACCACCGGCCGCAGTAACGGCAGCACGATGCCGAAGAACAACCGCATCGGGCCGGCGCCGTCGATGATCGCCGCTTCGTCCAGCTCTCGCGGCACCGTCGCGATGAAGGCGCGGAACAACAGCACCGCAAAGCTCAGGCCATACGCAACTTCGATCAGCACCATGCCGTGCAGGGTCTTGAATATGCCCAGGCCCTGCAGCACCCAGATGGTCGGCACTACTGCCGGGGGAATGATCAGTCCCGCCAGCACCAGAAAGTCGATGGTTCGGGTCCAGCGGGAGGGCCGGCGCTGCAGCACGAAGCCGACCATCGCGCCGAACACCACGAGCAGCGTCACGCTCGCCACGGTAAGGATGATGGAGTTGATGAACGCCGTCACCAGCATGTAGTCGCGCGTACTGAGCACCTCGACCAGGTTGTCCCACAGATGCCAGGTCGTCGGCAGCGCAAAACTGCGGTCAGAGGACTCACGCACATCCTTGAGCGCGTTGATGACGATGAAGGCAAAGGGCACGATGAACACGACGATCGAAAGCAGGATCGCTGCGATGCCGCCGACGACGTGGATAGGCCGGCGCCGCGTCATGCTTCCACCTGCCGGCGGTTGAGGAACCACGAAAGCGGTACGATGATGATCGACACCACGACGAACAGCACGACGTTGCCCGCGGTCGAAAGTCCATAGAATCCCGCCTGGTATTGTTTGTAGATGACCGACGCGATGACGTCCGAAGTGAAACCCGGGCCGCCTTTGGTCATCGCCCAGATGAGATCGAACGACCGCAGTCCGCCGATGAGGCTGAGGATGACCACCGTGGTCGTCGCGGGCATCACGAGCGGCAGCGTGATGTTCCAGAACCTGTCCCAGCCGGTCGCCCCGTCGATGGCCGCGGCCTCGTAGTAGTCCTGCGGGATCGAGACCAGCCCCGCCATGTAGATCACGGTCGCGAGCCCCACGCCCTTCCAGACATCAACCAGCGCCACCGAGATCAGCGCCAGGTGCGGATCCGTGAGCCAGCCCGGTCCGTGGATGCCGAACATCGCCAGCGTTGTGTTGATGACGCCCTCGGTGGGATGCATCATTGCCGTAAATGTAATGCCCACGCCGACCGTCGACACCAGCACCGGGAAGAACACCACCGAACGCAGATAGCCGCGGGCGATGATCTGGCTTGTCAGCAGCATGCCCAGCAACAGCCCGAGTACGACCTTCAGCCCCGACGTCATCACGCCATAGATCAGCGTGTTGATGAGGCCCTGGTACAGGTTCTGCTCATGGAAGAACTGGACGAAGTTGGCGAGCCCGATGAACGTTGCGCTCTGGAAGTTCCAGCGTGTCAGGCTGAAGAACAGGGAAGCGATCGTCGGGAACAGGTAGAACACGGTGAAGACGATCGCCGCCGGCAGATAGAACCAGTTCGGATAAGGCGACGGCGTTCGTCGGACTTCGGCGCTGGGCGGCGTCGAAACGGCGCTCTCCGTCACAGCGGCCATCGGTCTCTCCTCACGACGACTGCGCCCAGCATTGCGCTGGACGCAGCCAAGATCAATCAGTCGGCGATCACCAGCCCGGGAGGCCGAGCTGCTGCGCCTGCTTCTTCACGTCATCGTCATACTGCGCCGCACCGTCGGCCGGTGAGGTGATGCCCGATCCGACTGCGACCGTTATCTGTTCGAGCGACGGTCCCTTCACCGGCGACAGGAACTCGAGCGCCGGGGCGTTGGTGTCACCCGACTGGAAGTAGGACTGCAAATCCGACACCGCCGGCGGGACGTCGGCAGGCAGTGTGCAGCCCTTGATCAGGTATGGACCGGTGCCGCCGCCGGCCTTGTTGAGCGAGTCGCATCCGGGTTTGCTGGCCACGAATGCCACGAATTTCTTCGCTGCGTCGAGATGGTCCTTGTTGCTGGCCGGAATATAGAGGCCCGCCGGCTCCCACACTGTGACACCGTTCTTGGAGGCGTCCGTGCCGGGCGTCGCGAAGAAGCCGACATCCTTGAGGTTGTCTGGCGCCAGCGTCTGGATCGTGCTGATCGCGAAGGTCAACATGGGATACTGGGCACCTTTGCCGGTCGCGACATCCTTGACGCCGTCTTCGAACTTGGCCGCAGCATAGTCGTCGTTGAGGTAGCCGGCCTTGAGCACGTCCGCCTGGTGCTGGAAGCCTGCCATTGCGGCCGGCGTCGTTGCGTACTTGGCCTTGTTGGCCGTGTAGTCCGCCGCGAAGCTCGGATCGGCCGCTTGCACGTTGAAGTAGTCCGACAGCACAAAAAGTTGGCTGGTCCAGGTGTCGCCGAAGGTCTGGATCACCGGGACGTCGCCGGCAGCCTTGATCTTGGCGTTGTTGGCCATGAAGTCGTCCCACGTCTTGGGAACGCTGAGGCCGAGCTTCTTGTAGATCGGGATGTTGTAGAGGATACCGCCGCCCATCGCCGCACCGAACGGTGCGCCGCGCACGGTACCGTCGGTTGCGGTCACCACCTGCTTGAACGAAGGCAGCACGTTGGCCTGCCACGGTTCGTTGCTGAGGTCGACCAGGTTCTGCACGGGGTTGATCTGCTGAAACAGCGACCCGGAATTGTAGTTGAACACGTCGTCCATGTCGCCGGTCGCGAGCTTGGTCTTGATGAGGTTGTCCCCGTCGGCGCCGCCGGGCCGCTGCTCGATCTCGATCTTGATGTCGGGATTGGCGGCCTCGAAGTCGGTCTTGAGCTGATTGGCCCAGGCGACTGTGCTTGGCGCGTTGTCGATGAGGAAGCTGAGCGTGGTCGTGTCGGCAAAGCTCGGCGTTGCGAGTGCGGTGCTGAGCGCGAGGGCGGCGATCGTCAGCAGCACAGGACGCCTGGTCATCACAGATGTCATTCTAGTCCTCCCATTGGGGCCATGTCCCTGGCCCGGATTTAGTCGGCGTAGATGTCGGTCCGGCTCCTCAGCCGGCCGTCCTGCTGATCCGGAACGCAATGGTGTGGGTTCCGGGCGCGAGCAGGCTGCGCGCTTTCTTGTGCCCGCCGGGGGTGGCGAGCGGCTTTCCGTCCACCACGGCGTCCTTGTAGGTCTCGCTCAGCACCAGCGTGCCCTTGGCGTCCTGCGGCACTGTCACGGTGTAGGTCACGTCGTCGCCCTCGAGCGTCCAGCCGGCCTCGATCCGACCCACCCGCGAGTCATGATGCGCCGTGACCGGGGTGAGGGCAGGGATCACCAGCGGCTCGTAGATGATATGCCTGAATCCGGGCTCCCCTTCGTCCGGCCGGAATCCGGCCACGGCCTCGAAGAGCCATTGGCACACCGCGCCGTAAGCGTAGTGGTTGTAGGAGTTCATGTCGGGCGCAAAGATCGTGCCGTCGGCCTGGATGGCGTCCCAGCGCTCCCAGATCGTCGTCGCGCCGTTTTTCACCTGGTAGAGCCAGCCCGGCACCTCCTCTTGCAAAAAGACTGCCGCGGCCAGGGACGGCGCACCGATCTTCAGCAGAGCCGGAAGCAGCGCCGGTGTGCCGATGAAGCCTGTGCCGATGCGACCATCGGCGCGGGCAATCGTGGCCTTGAAGTACTCCCCGGCCGCTGGCAGCAGGTCAGGAGGAATGAGATCGTAGAGGATCGCCAGAGCGTATGACGTCTGGTCGTCGTTGGCGACGCGTCCTGACGCAGTGATGAATTCGTGTGCGAACGCCGCCTTTACCTCATCGGCTCGCTTGCTCATGCGCTCGGCGGCTGCCGTGTCTCCGACGACGGTCGCGGCCTTCGCCGTGAGCACCGAGGAGATGTATAGATAGAGCGTTGCCGCGGCGTCATCCCCGATCGTCGGCAGCGGCTTCTCGCTCGGCCCCTTCGGCTGCAGCCAGTCCCCGAAGGTGGCGCCCCGTCCACCACGATCGCGCGGTGGTCGGACGATCGGGCCATTGCTGATCGAGTAGACGAAATCGACCCACTTGATCATCGCCGGCAGCGTCTCGCGCAGGACGGCGGCGTCGCCGTAATGGAGATAGAGCGTCCAAGGGATCACCGTAATGGCGTCGCCCCACCCGGTGGAGCCGAAGAATCCGGGGTACCGCTCCGGCTGCATGCGCGTCGGGTCGGGCGAGACATGCGGGATTTCGCCGCCCCCGCGCTGGTCGGCCATCAGGTCGCGCAGATACTTGCGCAAGAACGTCTCGGAATCGTGGAGGTAGCAGGCGGTCGACGCAAACACCTGCGCGTCGCCGGTCCAGCCCAGCCGCTCGTCGCGCTGCGGACAGTCGGTCGGCACTTCGATGAAGTTCGAGCGCTGCGACCAAAGGGTGTTCTCGACCAGCCGGTTGACCAGCGGGTGACCCGACGAAAAGCTCGCGGTCGGCACGTGCACGGAGCTGATCGGCACCGCCTCGATGTGGTCGATCTGGGCGTCGCCTTCGATCGTCACGCGGGCATAGCGGAACCCCTGAAACGTGAAGGTCGGCCGGTACGCCTCCTTCCCCTGGCCGCGCAGGATGTATTCAATCGTCGCTTCGGCCGTGCGGTAGTTGCGATTGTCGAAATTGTTGTCCCGGTCGACGATCTCGGAATGTTCGATGATGATCTTGGCCCCGGCCTTGCCGTGCGCAGCAAAGGCGACGTAGCCCGCGGCGTTCTGCCCGAAATCGTGGATCATCCGGCCCTCGCTGTCGGCCCATGACAGCACCGGCGAGAGGGGGGTGAGTTCGCGCACCGGCGCGGTTTCGTGCGGCACGAGGATCGAGGCGTCGAAGCCGATCGCCTGCGCTAGCCCGCTAACCGCCAGGTCTTTCCGTGCGTCGAAAATTTCGCCGAAGTAGATGCCCGACTTGAGGATCGGCAGCGTGCCGCTGCTCCAGCTCGCGTCGGTGCCGAGCAGCAGCTTGCCGGTGCCGTCGCGCAGTTCGGCGAGGGCGGCGACGTCGCTGCCCCAGGTGTTGTAGATGGGGTTCTGCTTCCACATCATCTGCGAACGGTACCA